>CEQQ01005089.1_pt1 | contig 12953 bp, 10 predicted proteins | sample 531041 | NCBI WGS metagenome assembly CEQQ01 (sample SAMEA2621222, study PRJEB7988) | marine metagenome | biome: marine biome (ENVO:00000447); feature: deep chlorophyll maximum layer (ENVO:xxxxxxxx); material: "saline water (ENVO:00002010), including plankton (ENVO:xxxxxxxx)" | depth 150 m | reverse complement strand
ACAGCCCAACGAGCAACCTGAATTCCTGCAATTCGTGCAGGACGCTGAGTCCCTCCTAGTCCAGGGAAAATTCCAATGCTAGTCTCTGGGAATCTAAACTGTGTCTTACGTGTTCCAATTCTGTAATCACAGGATAATGCTAGTTCTAATCCTCCTCCTAATGCAAGTCCAGTGGTCAATGCGATAGTTGTCTTGTTGGAGGATTCCAGTTTGTCTTGAACAGCGTGTCCATTCGCTGTGAATTCGTATATGTCAGGGAATGAATCTGCGCGGATCTTGTCGACGAAGAATTTCACATCCGCACCAGCAACGAAAGCTTTCCCGGCACCGTCCAGAACAATCGTTCTAACCGAATCATCAGCGTTTGCCTTGTCAAGGGCTTCTCCCAATTGTGAGACCACTGTTTCGTTAAGAGCATTCATCGCCTCTGGTCGATTAATCGTTACTGTAGCGATTCCATTACTAATTTCTAAATCGACGTATGTGAAAGAAAAATCCTCATCCCGTTTCCATATTTCTGGAACAGGGAAATTCGCCAATTCACAGTAATCTTCAGCCATAAATTTAGCAGAGTCTATACCCAAGCGATTAGCCAACTCGAAGGGACCTCTTGCCCACCTTAGACCGACTTTTGCACCACGGTCTACATCCTCAAGAGAACAAATTTCTTCATCTACGATTTGTCCAGCGACTGCGAAAACCTGACCCAACAATCTGGTTCGAATTATCTCAGCGGCTTCTTCACTGCATTCTATGTCTTCTCCGATATTCCATTGTTCTCCGGCTTCAACCATCTCTCGTAGATTTTCAGCACCAACATATCTTGGAGTTTCTAGTTGTTCAGCCAAATAATCTGTTGAATGTAAAGCGATTGGAGGCCCGGTTAGATTCATCAAAGCGAAAGGACCCATTCCAATTCTGAATGCCTTCATTGCTACAGCATCGATAGCAGCAGCACTTGCGATTCCTTCCTGAAGAAGTAAACATGCTTCATTCAACCATGGTACAAAGAATCGGTTAACAACGAAGCCGGGGCGATCTTTGCATAGAATAACCACCTTTCCTAATCCTCTGCAATATTGCACAGTTCTTGCAATTGTATCTTGTGAAGAATCTTCGCCAGGAATTACTTCAACCAAGCGGTTTTTGGCAGGATGATAGAAGAAGTGTAGCCCAACAAATCTGTCCGGTCTGCCCGATGCTAAGGCCAATTCATTTACCGACAGAGATGATGTGTTTGAGGCTAAGATTGTGCCTTCTCCACATACTTCATTGAGGGTGTCGAAAACAGCACTTTTGATGTCAAAATCTTCGAATACAGCCTCGATTACTAAGTCAGTATCTGCTGATGTGTTTTCTGTTCCGACAACGCCAGTGATTCTACTTTGTATCTGCTCAACTTGGGCGGGGGAAAAAATTCTTCTTTCTACGGCTTCCGACAAAAAATCAGCAATAATCGATTGGCCTCTTTCAACCCATTTTGCTTCTCTATCAACCATTTGAACATCAAATTCTTCTTGAGCAGTTTTCTGAGCAATTCCGGACCCCATATTGCCAGCACCGATGATTGCTACACTCTGAACAGGTTGCATGTTCCCCTCCAAATCAAACACCTCCATGAATTAAACGGGAGGCGGCTTCACCTCAAAATAGTGAATCATATGCGTTCTGGTGACGCTTTGCCCAATTTTCAACAGAGAAAACAGCGGCCCTTTCCTTGACTGCCGAACTTTCGTCTTTCAACTCTGAAATAGCAGTACGCCAAGCCTCTATGTCTTCGGGGGGAAGGATATGATGTTCTAGAGGAATCTCATTGTGTGCTGGCGCATCTGCTACCAAAGCTGTAGTTCCTGCAGCGTAAGCCTCTAGCGGAGGCAAGCCAAATCCTTCGGCGACCGAAGGGAAAAGTAAGGCATCAGCATGCTGTAATGCAGCGACCATTTCCTCTTGCTCTAATCTACCTACCCAGTTGAGATTACAGTTTATTTTTTCAGCATAAGAACACAAATCACGCTTAGATTCGGTCGAAGATTCTGCACCAATTTTGTGTAGTGTAACGTCCATCCCAGCACAAACCTTGACCGCGAAATCGACTCTTTTTCTTGGCTCTTCACTGCCAATAACCAGTAGATTTACTCCTTCACTAAACCACGATGGCCTATCGGTTTCAATCTCATATTCCTGTAATTTTATCGCATGAGGAATCCATGCTGTAGGGGTTCCAGGAAATCTCATTTCACATTCTTGTTGCGTAAATTTAGATACGCAAATTAGTAGCGAAGCCCTTGCAAGTCCCTGTTTAATTTTCTTTAGATCCTTTTTCCGAATGAAAGAAGGATTTTGCTCACCAACTTCTACACCGTTGCGTTCGCTTGGGTTAAGATGGAATAAGTCATGTACGGTTACAATAGATTTTCCAGTCTTTGGTACTAGGCCAGATTGTTCTTGATCTGTTATGTGAATCACATCAGATTTTTTAGACAATTTAGCAACTTTAGATGGGCCACTGAACCATCTTCTCCAGATTCTCGTGAATGGATTTTTCTTTATCTGATATTCGTGAACTTCATCTAATTCATACCCTTCAATTAGGCCAGATTTCAGCCTCTTAGTTAGAGCCGCATGAGTACTGCCTAAGCCAGAGTAGGGCGATAATGCCCCTCCTCTTGCTAGTGTGACTTTACGCAAAAAAACCCCTCATTGAACTATTTTCAGATGTTTAACTGACTCAGCAATTCCAAGGTCATCAGGGAAGTACATTGTCGCTTCTGGAATCGGAATTGGTACAATTTCTTTACCTACCAAAGCGACCCTGCTCGGTGGCGAATCATCCAGTAATTTTCTGTCAGTCAATGGAGCTAAAGATCTAGAGAAATCAAGTATGTCTTCATGAAATGGCATATTTTCTGCAGTTAGATTTTCTCTAGAATTCCCCACATGCACATATCCTTTGCATTCAATCCAATCAGGGTCTGCACGATTGTCTAGAGCAGCATATTGAGGAATATGTTCAGGATTCATATTTCGTCCTTTAATCAAGGTGTGTCTACATACAATTCTAGTGTCAAGACTTGGTAACAAGTCAATGGTTTGTTCGAATTTATCCCACGCAGCAGCATTCCATTTTGGGCGACAAATTTCATCGAATACTTCCTTATTTGGAGCATCTACTGAAACATATAATTGCGTAGGGAGAGTGTCTAATTTTTCGATTACTTTTGGTAGAGTTCCATTGGTAACCAGCATAGTAGTCATTCCGTGCGAATGACATAATTCCATATATTCTGAGAGCCGAGAATAGAGCGTAGGTTCGCCATTTAGTGAAATTGCTACATGCTTTGGATTTTGAGCATCAAGGAATTTTTCTTTTGGAACCTTTGGATTTCCACCAAATCCTGAAATTAATCTCCTTTGAGCTTTCACAGAGTCATACAACATTTCCAACGGATCTTGGTCGGTCAGTTCTAAAGAATCCATATGAGGTTCTCTCCAGCAGTAAGAACACGCCAAATTACATTGGTCTACAACCGGGGACATTTGCATGCAATTATGGCTTGCAATACCGTAGAATCGCCCCTTGTAACATTGGCGGTCTCTCAGCAAAGATTCCTTAGTCCAATGGCACACTTTGACTCCACCATGTTCGCCGACAATATGGTAGCGTTGCTTTTGCAACTTCGCCTTTAGTAGCGGGTCCATCACCTATCGGACAAGCACTGCTGATTTCAAACCCACGCTTATGACCAATGAGTGCGTCGGGTAAAACATGCAGGAGTCTAAAGAGTCGTGGCTACCGCATTTGTTGGGCTTCATATTGCCTGTAGTAACCATTCTAGGGATTTACCAAGGGGGATGGTGGTCATTCTCAGGATTCGTATACGCACTCGGCATTTGTCCGTTCATCGATTACTTTGCTCCTGAAAGGTCTCCTGTAAGAGGAGAAATGAGTACACGTCCTTGGAATGCAATGTTGTATGCTCATGGTTTGTTTTACTATGCATCACTCGGAGTGCTTTTCTGGAGGGCAAATCTCGATGGCTTCAGTCTTTCTGTGGTTTTAGGTGGACTGTCTGTAGGGATAGTTGGAGGAATTTCAGGAATCATCAATGCACATGAAGCGGGTCACCGAAAGAAAGGTTCGATGATTTGGCGGATTGCAAGAGTCAATCTATTCTTTGTACTGTATTCACATTTCACAACTGAGCATAATCATGGGCATCATCGAAATTATGCTACGGAATTAGATCCCGCATCTTCTCCAGCAGGTCGTGGTCTATGGACTCAGATTGCAATGACAATTCCTCGTCAGTATAAGTCCGCCTGGTTGACTCATTCAGAGAAAGGAAGAACTGGAATAAAAAATCCAATTTTGCATGGAATAATGCTGCAATTAGCTTTCCTAATTTTGCTGTGGCAAATTTCTGTTCCCATGTTGTATGCTTTCTTGATACAAGCAGGTTTAGCAATTATTTTGCTTGAATATGTGAACTATATGCAACACTATGGCCTGAGAAGAGAAGTAGGCGAGCGGCACACCGAAATGCATTCTTGGGAGCATCGCGGAATATGGTCAAGATGGACACTACTCGAGTTACCACTTCATCCGGCTCATCATCTCAAATCTAGTACACCAATGTGGGATTTGCAGGCATACGAGAAATCCCCTCAGTTACCTAGCGGTTATTATGTGTGCTTTTGGCTGGCTGTGATTCCACCATTATGGAAGCGAGTTATGGGCAAAAGGTTGGAAAAATTATCTATTAATCAATAGATTTCGTAAGTGTTTTTTGGAACACTTAGTTTAAACAAAACACCCAAAACGCATTATAGAGCCGGTTCCAAAAGTAAAGCGAGGGAGAAGTAATGGACCACGAACTCGACACCTGGATTGAAGATGTAATGGCTAAGCAACAGTACCGTAATGGAATTTTTTCAAGCAATGGAATTTTCCACTGGCTACGCAAAAAGACCTTTGGTAGTAAGTAAAACATTCTTGGCTCACCTTAAACACTATTTCATATAACATAACTTCATGATGCTGCTCATTAATGGGTGGTGCCATGCTGAAAGTGTCTGGTTTGACTAAGTCGTTTGGCTCTGGCTCGAATAAACTTCATGTCTTGAAAGGCATTGAAATGGAGATCAAAAAAGGCGAAATGGTCGCTATGATGGGGCCTTCTGGGTGCGGCAAATCTACACTGCTGAATATTATCGGCGGATTATTAGCCGGCGATGAAGGCAGTATCAATTTGAATGGCCGTGAATACGGCCTAAAGGGGCCTTCTAGCGTAGTAGATGTACGTCGAGAATTAGTAGGATGGATTTTCCAAGACTTCCATTTGTTGGACAATCTGAGCGCAGTCGACAATGTCGCTATGGCTCTTGAATTGTCAGGTGTCAATTCAAAAGAAGCGGAGGAAGCCGCAATCAAATCTCTCGTAAGGGTGGGCCTAGGCGATAGGATGCATCACATACCTGACCAACTATCGGGTGGTCAGCAACAGAGAGTTGCTATCGCAAGGGCAATCGCCGGAAACCGACCAATTTTGCTAGCAGACGAACCTACTGGTAATCTCGATATAGCTAGCGGTAAAGAAGTCATGTTACTGTTCAAAGAATTATGTCATGATGAAGAAAATCCGATTTCTATTCTTATGGTAACTCATGACCCAGATTTAGCTTCAAATGCAGATAGAATGTTGTTGCTTATGGACGGGAAAACCGAGGCATCTGACATACGTTCTGCTTGGGGCCTTGATGATGAAGGGAGTGAGGAGGAATGAGTAAGGTCGATATCGAACTTAACGATTCAGATTTCGGCGTTAACCGCTTAAGAATGTCCCGGCTCAAACACAGGATATTCGAACTCCCAAGCAGACTTCGCCTAGCGGGGCAAGGCGCTTGGCGAGGCAAAGAGAGAGGCCTAGCTGTTATCACAGGTGTTTTCCTTTCTTCTCTCGTAATTACAACAGTTCTAGCTTATGGGGTAGGCCTGTCTCAATTATTCTTTGAAGAATCTCTGAAATCAGAACCGTTTGACGCTAAGATCGAATACGGACGTACACCTGTTGAGAATGCATCGGGTTGGTCAAACAATACTACTGTGATGACACAAGTATGTGATGAATTGTTAGAGGACTTCTCAGAATTCAATGATTGTACTTTGGTATTAGGTAGACAGGGAATACATAGTGGAGGTTTCTTCAATCGCGAATTCGTTGTTGCCCAGCCACTTGAAATGCGAGAAATTTCGGATGATGCCAATCCCTATTGGTCGAATGTAACGTTCTCTTATCCTGAAGCAGACGCCAATGGCCCTCCAATTTCAGACATGCGAGCAATCAGATTCCTTGGCCCTAATGCCTTTGACGGAGAACTTGCAAAAAGATTGGGAGGCAACATTATTCCCGGCTTAGGAGAATGGCCAACTCCCGAAAATATGAGTGCAAATCGTGGAATTATTCTTCCATCAACAATCGCTAGTCAAGCCCAAGCCAATGTTGGAGACAGATTAGATACTCTGACATTTGCTTATGTTGTCGATGAATCTACGCTTGTAGAGGGTTCGATTACCGATGATAATTGTGATGGAGAGATTACTCCAGAAAACAATGAAATGATGTATTGTCGAATGTGGATGACAGTAGAGAATCTAACAGTGATGGGAATTTATGAGCCATGGGATTTTGGTAATCCAACTCTGCCGTTCAATCCATTATTTACGACCTGGGAAGTTCTCGATGAATCTCAGCGTGGAACTCTGATGGATTACGACCACATGTATTTGGGAGTAACAATCGATAGGGGACAACTTCCAACTTCTTCAACCGCTGATGCGGAAGAATGGTTAGAGGATTTAGGAACACGTGTACAAGCTCAGAACTACACCGATGAGGGGATCGAACTATACTACACAGACATCGTCACTGGTACGATAACATTCCTCAATATTTTCTTGGGACTTATCCAAATTTTCGATTACATCATTATGATTCCAATTGTGATTTTATCGATTGCAGTATTGATCTATGGATTGGTATTATCGCTCGAACAAAGACGTAGAGAGGTCAGTATTCATCGAGTTATAGGGGCCGACGGGCGCAGTCTACAAGGTATGGTTTTGCTAGAATTATTCGTAATGTCATCCGTTGCATGGCTAATTGGATACATTTTGGCATTGTTAGCCGTTCCAATTGTATTGTCCGCAGTAGGATTCATGGAGTTTAGAACTGGGGACTTTGATGTAAATCCAACCCTAGGAATAGGTTCAACAATATTTACCGCAGTTACAACATTAGGGCTTGCACTTATCTTTGGTCGAAGCCGTGCTCGTGATTTCATCGAATTGGAAATCGAGGAAGGGGTCAAAAAAACAACCAAGAAATCCGAGCCAAAACGCTGGTTGCATTGGACAGCCTTCCTTTTCGGAATGTTAGCAGTAGTCGACACTTGGCTTGAGATGAATGGTAGTGAAGACGGAATAGTTTCTAACTTCTTTATCGAGGGGTTAATCGGTATTTTCGGACCGTTTGCTCTGTGGATAGGAGGCGCTCTTCTACTGGGTAGAATCGGCGCTAAAGGTCCGCAAATTATGCAAGTGATTTTTGGGAAATCTGCAATTCTAAAAGATGTAAAGAGAGGACTCAAAGGCTCTGGTTCTGCTGAATCTGTTAATAGATTAGCAGTGATTATGTTGCTTACTTTATCGATTGTTACTCTTGCTGCAGTTCAAGGATATACGGGAACTATTGTCGATGAGAAAACAGTTGATGCTACCGTAGGTTCAGATTTACAAATTCAAATGGAGGAAAATGTAAACGAGTCCGAACTCGTTAGTATTGTAAAAGAATACGCGGATGCTGATGTCAAACCGATTGCAACGAGCGTACCTCAACTTGCATTGATGGATGCTCAAGGAGGCGAGGGTCTGCAGACCTTTGTGTTGTTTGAAGACAGCGATGAGGTATTGGAATGGAGTGAGCAAGCACTTCCAGGAGATGATATTTCAGCAGCATTAGCGGCCTACCAAAATGGAGGATTTTCAGCTGGTCCTGATGCTGCTTATTCACTTGATTTACCTGGTTCAGATAGAGGAGGAGATGAAAACCGCCTGGATGACCAATTGTTGAAGAGAACTGATGCCAAATCAGAAGTCGTTACTTTGGCCTGGGAAAAGATTGAGTTCAATTTCACCACAGGAGGAGCGGGCGAAGATGACCCCAACGCCTTGTTCTTTGCATACACAGAATTGATGGAAGGAGATTGGTCTGGCTTAAGTTTAGTTAATCAGAACATGAACGAGAGAGATTTGGGTAGAGTTGATCTGTCTGAAACGAATCTCTCAGGTGCAGACATGTCCAATGTTAACCTTAGCGAATCGATACTGTTCGATACCGATTTGTCAAATGCAGATTTGACAGGGGCTAATCTTGAAAATACAATCATCGTTAATTTCGCTGGAGGCTCAATTGAAGGAGCAGATTTGAGCGATGCAAATTTGAATGGATTATTCGGACTAGTTGATCTATCAGGTGCAACCTTGTCAAACACTACATGTCCGGATGGAAGCAATAGTGACGACACATCGTGTGCTTCTGGAGCTTCAGTGTTCCCTACCCCATTAGCAGCCCCTCTATTCCTTGCAGATACAACAGTTCAATTGGAGATAACCAAATACAGTACTGAAATGTATTACATGGGTGTACACGAATATTTGCCTGGAGTAACTTCTACAGTCATTGAATCAACTTTGATTATTGGAGAAGACAAGTGGCGCTCATTAATCGGTAATGATGCTGCAGATAATTACACATCAACAACTTGGATTGTTAAGGTGGATGGAGTAACTGGTGACGACTTAGAATCGCTTGCTTCACAGTTAGAAGCGGATTCACGAGTTTCTGAAACCATGGACTGGTCGAGTAAACACAAGGAAGTAGAACGCAATGGAGGATTGATTTTCGGTACTCCAGGTCTTCTTTCGCTACAATTCGTAGTCGCTAGCGTTGCTGCGGTTGCATCTAGTTTCGTATTCCTGTCTTTAGTTCTGAATCAAAGGCAGAAAGAACTAGCAGTATTGCAGGCTATTGGAGCATCTCCAAATCAGATCATTAGACTTGTATTATTCGAAATTCTATCGATTGTCATCGTATCGATGGCACTTGGTGTTGTTCTGGGAGTAGCGCTTGCGTTATCGTTCAACGGATTCTTCGATATCTTCGGATTTATTTTCCAAATATTTGGTGGTTCGAGTACGGTGATAGATAGAACTCTAGTTTATCCGTGGACTCAGATTATACTGGTATCATTAGCAGTATTCGCTGCAGTTGTTGTAGCATTGCTAGTCACAACACGTAAAGCGCTGAAGTCTGACTTGGCTAGCGTTCTGAAGGGGGAGTAATAATGGCTGATACGATTCTACACGCAGATGGTCTGTATCATGTTTATGAATCAAAGGCTGAAGACGGCAACGTCGTTGCATTGAGAGGCCTTCACATCGACATGAAGGAAGGGGAAGCAATAGCGGTTGTAGGGCCTTCAGGCTCAGGCAAATCCACTTTGATGAAATGCCTTGGTGGTCTAATGAAACCTAGTGCAGGCTCGGTTAGTTTAGCGGGCAAGAATATGACAAGATTGACAGGACAAGAGTTGGTTGAACTGCGGCAAAAGACAGTCGCATTCATTTTCCAAGAAGGAAATTTGTTACCTGATTTGAACGCTCGTGACAATGTAGCACAACCGCTTCGTCATCAAGGTGTTTCGTCAAAGAAAGCGTTGAGTATAGCTGATGCTATGTTAACAAAATTAGGGATGGGTCACCGGAAGAATGCATTGCCTTCAATGCTAAGCGGCGGCGAGCAGCAACGTGTTGCTATTGCCCGCGCATTAATCACACAACCTAGATTGATATTAGCCGATGAGCCTACGGGCGCACTCGACCCTGTAACTAGCAGAGAAGTTCTTGCATTGTTCAAAGACTTGCACGAAAATGATGGAGTATCATTCCTACTCGTAACCCACTCCAAAGAAGTTGCAGCCTTCGCTAATCGTTCACTTGAACTCAGAGATGGTAGATTCGTTGCAGAGCATGGAGAATCGGTTGACGTAGAGAACCTTACTAAAGACCGAGAGTTGATTATCGATGAAACAGGTACCGTAACCTTACCTCCAGATTTGCTTGTCAGACTTGGTGGCGCTGGGCGGTATACAGTTGGAAATATCAACAGCGGTTATATTTCTCTTCAAGGTGAATCTGTAGAATCGATGGGCAAGATGGTCTTGGCAGCCATATGTCCAGCATGCAAGTATGATTATGGCGACAGCGATGACCAATTGTGTCCAGCATGTGGCTCTTCCAGGCCTATGGTGGAGGCGAAAGAATGAGTCTGTTCAAAATCTCAGGAATTCTTGAAACAATGTCCACAATATCGCTATTCTTCATAGCGATGCCTCTGAAGTATATTGGAGGAAATGAAATTCTTGTCAAGGTTATAGGCCCGATTCATGGATTTTTGTTCATTCTTTATTGCGCACTAGTTTGGTGGGAGCAGCACAAAGGTAGGATGAATTCTAGTCTTGCCATCAAAGGAATGTTGGCAGCGATTCCTCCTGGTGGACCAATATGGTTTGACAGGAAATACTTGAGTGAAAAACCACCCGCTGAATAACCATTCAGTATAGGCGGTAAAACAAACTAATAGTTCCCTAAACGGGAACCATGGCCAGCGTGTGGGTTGTGGATTCTAATTGCTTCATCCACGTTGGCTCAATGGCGCCTAATGGCTTTCTAACCGATCTAAAGAAAATTCTAGAATCTGAGGATTCCACTTTGTATGTTACTCCTGGAGTTCACGGAGAAATCAAAACCGTTCGATTCCAAAGGTGGCCAGGTCAGCCTAATCTATTGGAAGAAATTCGAGATTTGGTAATCACAGTTACAATCGATGAGGCTGAAGTCAAAGCATTAGCACAACAGATTGGAGAGAAAGCATCTCCACAAGACGTCGACTTATCATTGATGATTTTAGGCTCTAAACTTGCACATGAGGGCCACAAAGTAACCCTTGTTTCAGACGATTTCAAAATGACTACAACAGGAGAAAAAGTGAATTTAAATTTCGAGACCTGCCCTCCTTCGACATTCTTGCAAAGGCTTGCAGACTCTGGAGATGCAGGTCAAAGAACTAGGATGCGAAGTTTATCGCGAAGGGTTAGAGCAGCCGAAATGAGATACGCAATTAGTCGAGCAGGTCAATATGATATTCAAGCAAAATTAACTTGGATGGTAGACTCCTTACTCTCATCAAGAATCGCACTTGCAGAAGATGTTGAGGATACATCGGAGCCAGATGAAAGTAAGTTAATCGCAGGGCTAATTCGTTCAATCCGAGGGGAGCGAGTGAAGAAATCAACTCTAAACAAATTGGGCTCTTTACCAGAAATTTGTGCACCCGTTTCTAAGTTAGATGAGCATTTGTCTAACCTTTCTTCAGATGGAAGTTCTGATGATATCAAAACTGCATATGATTCAACCATTGAATTGATGAGCGAGGTTTTGGAGACCACAGGGATTGGTCTTGCACCTTTGGATGAGGAATTAGCAGAGTTAGCTCACAGGGCCATGTCAGGAAATTTGTATCGCATGGAATCAGCGTTGGGGATATTAGCAAAAATGTCAGGCAATCTCAAATTATCTAGACTGCATCTTTCTAGAGCGTTATCAATCGCCACATTGATCGATGATATTGGTGCAGAGATGCGAGCGATGCATCAGTTGGGATTACTAGCCTTGGGTGCGAAGAATTGGAATCGTGCTGCGATGTTGTTTGAGACAGCAGATAGGCAATCACAGATTATCGGAGCCAATCGATTAGGCCATCTTGTCTTGGCAGGTATCTCTAGGCATATCGATGGCGATGAAGAGTTAGCAAAAGCCCATATCAACTCTGCTCGTTCTATTGTTTCAGATGACAAATCAGAAGCAACGGATATTCTAACGAGTACTGGAAATTCATTACTTGCTATCGATTGCCCTGGACTAGCAATCGAGTTACTTGATGAAGCGATGGAATGTGCGATTGAAGAAGGCCGTAATGATAAGTTAGAGATGTTAGCAGAAATGCTATTGCTAGCAAATACAGCAATGAGCGAGAAAGAACAAATTCAGTATAAGGGATTGAGGGCTCTTATCGATCGATTAAACGCATTGTCAGATGATGCATCAAAAGAATTCAAAACTCAAATTTCACAAATCGACAAGAAGGCTGAACAACTTTCCAAACCTCTAGACCAGACATGGAATGAATGGCAATCTGCTACAAAACTGATTCCAAAGGATTCACAATTGACGATTGTTAGAATTGATGAAGATGAAAGCGGAAGAGTGCTGTTGGTTTCCCACCATTCAGAAATTGGTGCAATAGGACTTTGGTTACCTGAGGGAGGTGTTGAAGCAGCGCCTGGAAGCACGATTGAAATTCATGAATCTAGAATCAAGGTCGCACCACCGACCGATATTCTGAGAGATATTCACAACATTCGAGGAATTGTAGCAGTTGAGAATCCTGAAGCGATTTCATTTATTGCCAAAACCGATGAGATAATCGAAGAAGAATTATGATTCGGCAACCAGTTTTTCTTCTTGTTTAACTTTGAAAGAAGCAGGGCAGGTATTGACTCCGAATACCTTGTAGAACGGACACCAGCCGAAAACTGAAGTTGTGACGCTCCATACTCCGAAAACCAAGAAGATAAATTCCCAAGTTGAATTTGCTATGTAGTCAAAAAGGACTACTCCGAGGCCAGCAAATAACCTCAGAACTCTATCAAACAACCCGATATTCACAGAAAACCACTTCTCAATTTGTAATAAATCAAAAGTCATTACTTATCAATAACTGTTCTAATCCTAAAGTAGATGCTCAAGAATTGAATTCGAACAGTAGTATAAATAT
>CEQQ01144360.1_pt1 | contig 12972 bp, 10 predicted proteins | sample 531041 | NCBI WGS metagenome assembly CEQQ01 (sample SAMEA2621222, study PRJEB7988) | marine metagenome | biome: marine biome (ENVO:00000447); feature: deep chlorophyll maximum layer (ENVO:xxxxxxxx); material: "saline water (ENVO:00002010), including plankton (ENVO:xxxxxxxx)" | depth 150 m | reverse complement strand
TGTACAACGGCAACTCCAGCTGAGTCATAACCCCGGTATTCAAGGCGTTCTAGGCCATCCAGCACTACCTCTGCTGCTTGCCTGTACCCGACGTACCCAACAATGCCGCACATGATAGTTTTTGTGTACCTCCAGAAACCTGCCGAAATATTCGTCGAGTCGAGAAGTAATCCTATCTGACTTGAAACTCTAGAACTACTACGTAAAACCAACTCCACCAGTTGACGGAAGCGTTGTTATTTTCGCTCCCCCATTTTTGCCTTTTGTTTTATTTAGTTAATCCGAATTGGCCCGGAACATTTGCGAGTGAGGGGCCTTGCTTCTCAGGAGGGGCCCGCAGACTTTCGTGCAAAATGGCACCGTTCGCGCTTTCAGCATCTTTTGCCTATCCCCTGGCCAGTAATGCCAGGAGCCCTCCACCTCGTCACCAGTTTTAACTTGGGCTTGCGCTTCCTCGCGTCCCTTTATTCTACTTTGGGCATCCCCCTTTCCCAAGAGCTTAGGGATCTGATCCCGTTGCTCCATAATACTCTTCTAATGATAGACCCATCATCTTCCCTTGAACTGCGAAAAACACCCGGATTAAGGAATGGGCGCCCTATATTTCTTTTCTGTGCCAATTAGGGTTTTCATTCTCGTAATTCGTAACCCGCGCCTTTAATAGTATCCATAACGTTATCCATGTACTCATCAACCTCTCTATCATTTAGAGACCGATCAGCGTGCTGGAAGCGGAATCTCAACGCAAGGCTCTTAAACCCATCCGGAACTTGCTTACCCTGGTACAAATCGAAGGGCTCAAGAGTCTCTAGAAGCTCTCCCGCAGGACCACTAACTAATGCCGCAATGGTCGAGTACGGAACGTCAATAGGAACAATTACAGCCAGATCCCGCTCGGCATGTGGTTGACGACCAAAATCCTCATACACAAGGCGCTTAGCCTCGAGAGGAAGTGTCAACTCAGCAACGAAAACCTCTTCAAGCCCATACGCTTTGCTTACTTCCGGATGAATTTGACCAACTGTCCCAACCTCACGACCATTCCACATCACAGTCGCTGCCACACCAGGATGAAGATGATCGACCGTGGTGCTTATTAATTCCAGGTCAGAATTTCTCACTGAAGCCAGTCGTTCCAGCACCCCTTTAATAACAAAAAAATCTAGCTTCCTAGACTCGCTAGCCTTCCAGCTGGTTTCCTGCCAAATTCCCGACATAAGAAAAGCAAGATGCTCTTCTTCCTTTTCCCTAAAAACCCTCCCAATCTCGAACAAGGCGAGGGATTGAACGCTACGGTTCGCTTCGGCAGAAGCTAGCAAAGCTGGATAGAGAGCAGTTCGAAGCAAACTCCTCTCAACACCCTGTGGGTTAAGCAAGTTAACACTTGCTTCAGGAGCACGAGATCGAGAAACCTCATCTGGACCAGTGAAGGAGTAACTTAGAGTCTCTTGGAATCCACTGTGCGCGAAAGACAAACGAAGGGCTCTATGGGTGAGATCAGCAGATTCAGGCACAAAGCGCATGGAAGGGATGCTTTCACCAAGCTTATCGTAACCATACAATCTAGCTACTTCCTCAATGACATCCTCTTCTATCGAGATGTCAAACCGCCAGCTTGGTGGAGTTACTGTCCAAAGGTCATCTTGGTTTTCCTGAATCACACAACCGAGTTTCTCCAAGTATTCTCTCTGAATATTTCGGGGCACATTAAAATCCATAAGAAAATGAACTCGTGATGGCCTGAATTCGACGCCAGTTGGGACAAAATCAGTACCAACCTGGGTTAAACCAGGATGTATCCTCGCCCCAGAAAGCTGAGCTATTAATTGGGCTGCCCGGGCGTTAGCAACAGGTGGAATGTTCGGGTCAACCCCTCTTTCGAAACGATAATGAGCATCCGTTACTAACCCATGCCTCCTGGCAGTTTTACGTACCGTCACAGGATCGAAATGAGCAACTTCAAGAGCGACGGACGTTGTTGTAGCATGAACACTATCGTTCAGACCACCAATAACGCCAGCCAAACCAATTACCCTCGTGTTATCACCGTTGGGAGTCGTAATGACTAGGTCGTTTTCTGTAAGAACTATTTCGCTCTCATTTAGGGCAGTAAACCGTTCACCCTCAGAGGCTTTCCTAACAATTATGGTGTCATCACCAAGAAGATTACGGTCGTACGCATGTGATGGTTGACCTAACTCGAACGTAACGAAATTAGTTACATCGACAACGTTATTACGAGGGCGCAAGCCTAGAGCCGTTAAACGACGTTGAAGCCATAAAGGACTAGGCCGTACCTCAACACCATCAATTTGTTGAAGTGTAAATCTGGGACAAGCCGTTACATCCTCGACTTGTAAGGACAATTCATCAGCTACCCCCACATCGGAGATTTCTATTCCCGATGCAGGATGTTTAAGCTCCAAATTCAGTTTTGCGGAGAGGTCCCTTGCAACCCCTAAAGCACTAAACGCGTCAGCCCGATTTGGTGTCAATTCAAACTCAATAAGGCTCTCCGAAGGCCATGATTTCGAAAGGTCGGCACCAACCGGAAGGTCCTCCCAAAATTCAATAAGGCCTCCAGAGTAATCGTAAAGACCTAATTCTTTCGGACTACATAAGACTCCTTCGCTTAGTTTGCCCCCTACTTCACGTGAGATCACCTTTAAATTCCCATTCGACAAGACCGCCCCAGGAAGAGCGAGGGCAGTTCGGAGTCCAGGACGAGCATTGGGAGCTCCACAAACAACCGAGAGGCCTCCCCTACCATCGTCGACAGTCGCTACCACCAAATGATCGCTCCCCGGTATGGGTTGAGTTTTTAGAATGTCAGCTACTATTACGTTTTTTGGGGCTCCTGGCAAAGTGGAGACGTTATCCACCTCGAGTCCGATCCCTATTAACGTTTCGACCAATACATCAACTTCGGGTAAGTCATTGACTAACTCATTTAGCCATTCAAGCGGGAGCTTCATACTATCCCTCGGAACTGATTAAGAACACGAATATCACTGCTATAGAATTGCCTGATATCAGGAATTCCGAATGGTATGAGAGCTAGTCTTTCTATCCCAAATCCGAAAGCGAAGCCAGTAACTCCTTCATAGCCTGCTGCTTCAAAAACCTTTGGGTGCACCATTCCACAACCCCCAAGTTCAAGCCATTGTTCCTCTCCAGTTCGCGGATTAGTCCACCAAATAGCAAATTCGGCGCCGGGTTCCACAAAAGGGAAGTAAGCTGGTTGCAGTCTCGTTTTAACCTCTTTGCCAAACAAAGCCGTAGCCATTTCTGCGATGGCTCCTTTGAGGTCAGCCATAGTTATTCTTTCGTCCACTACTAAGGCCTCTAGTTGATTGAAAGTAGCTTCGTGAGTAACATCGACAGCCTCATTCCGAAATGTCCTTCCTGGGACGACAACCCGAAACGGTGGTTGGTGAGACTCCATATACCGGATTTGCATTGGGCTCGTATGGGTTCTCATTACCCGACCATCAGTGGTGAAAAAAGTATCTTGCGTATCGCGAGCTGGATGATCTTTAGGGAAATTTAGCGCTTCGAAATTATAGTAATCTGTTTCGAGTTCTGGCCCGACAGCAACTTCATAGCCAAGAGAAACAAAAACGTCGAGCAGCTTATTAGTAATTAGCGTTAGGAGATGTAGGTTCCCTTGTTTACCTGCCGTCCCGGGCAAGGTAACGTCTACACCCTCAGCATGGAGTTGTTTCTGTAACTCTTCGCGACCCAAAACGTCGTGCCGCTCTTTGAGAGCATTATCAATGCTGGACTTTATACGGTTTATTCGTTGGCCAGCTTCCCGGCGCTCTTCAGGCTTCAGAGCCCCCAGGCTCTTTAGTTGCTGAGTGATCAACCCTTTTTTTCCCAAATACTGTACGCGCAACTCCTGAAGTTCGTTGAGATCAGAAGTGCACTCAATTTCCTTAAGGGCTTGTTCCAACATAGCCTTGACGCCTCCAAAAAAAATTCTGCCCATTACAGGCAGTAAAATATGGACGCAGAATCGCTACTGCGTCTAACGAAAAAACGGCGAAGCTGACGAGCTCCCCATGAATAAGAAGTCTATCGGCAAGCAGTCCATACGTCAACAGTCCCTAGATTACTGGCTCAATAAACTTATAGTTAGGAAAAACAACACATAAGCAAGAATTACTTATCTACCTTTGGGTTTCAGCAAATGATAACGGTTTTGAATAAGCCGTAGTTTTTCGCCCCCATTGAAGCTTAGAACTTCTCCTAAGCATTGACTTCGCGGTAGAAACCGCCCCGAATTAATTATCCTTTGGAACCACTATGCTGGAAACTCTACGCCAACCGGGCGATATTTACGACACCCCATCACCTGGCCAATATTTAACCAAATTTTTAAGTTTCACTAAGATCGAAAACATCGCAGAACCAGGTCCCTCTGAGTTGGAACACATCGCTCTCTAGCCCGGTGCTCTGAGAAGATTTTGATCCCCACTCTTCAGCCGCATGTTCTTCGGAAAATGGCCCAACAAGGCCTTCAATCCCTTGCCATTCTGCAGGGTCTATTGCCCGTTGTAATTCGCGCCGTTCTCCGCGAACATCTTGAATTATTCGGAAGAAAAGATCTCCATGCTGTCCAGCGATAGAAGCCAACACACTGTCAAGCTTAGCAACATCTACTAATGGAAAACTGAAAAGTCTAACTACCTTGGGATACTTACCTGGGATTTGGAATATTTCTGTTTCGGGAAACGCTTTATGTAATTCCTCAGCGATTTGTTCAAGGTATTCGACATTCACAACCGCTAACGGAACAGAATTAATAATCCTATATTTTTGAGGGTCAGTGCTTCTCAACTCTTCAAGATCAATTCCCTCGCCTCGAGCTCGTTTTAACACCTCTTCAGACGGAGAGTGATCAGCTATTCCCATAAAAACGCCCTATAAATAATCATTACCTCAACCCAATATTTAGTGCCTAACACTCACGCGCTGCCTGATCAAAAGTTTCGACCAAATGAACCGCGCCAAGAATCTCTCCTAAGGCAATCATAAGGTGACGATAGTGATGCAGGTGTGCAGCTTCCCCCATCAAACCCAAACGCCAGATTTTCCCAGTAGTCTCGCCTAAGCCGCCAGTAACAGAGATTCGGTAATCAGATCTAAGGGTATTTCTTACAAAGAGGTCATCTATGCCTTCGGGTAAGGTTACGGCAAGTACAGTGGGTAGTCGAAATTCGTTTGGCACGAACGCCTTGAAACCTATCGTTTCCAAAGAGATGATACAGGCATTGGCTACAGTCCTAACCCTCGCGGCTCTATTATGTACACCTTCCTCTAAGGCTGCCTTCACAGCCTCGCCAGTTGCCCAGTGCAGTTGAACCGGTACAGTGTGGTGGTAACTCCTTCCCTCCGAGGGACGCCAATAATTCATCATGCTATCCACATCCCCGTACCAAGTGCTGACTGGCTTCACTCGTTCTCTAATTGTAGTCAAAGCCCTTGGGCTGAGTGCTACGGGAGCAAGACCAGGGGGAGCAGATAAGCACTTTTGAGAACCGGTATAGGCATAATCTATCCCACAACATCCCATATCGAAGGGAAGCATTCCGACTGTCGTTACCGCATCAACCGTAAACATCGCTCCAAATTCCGCAGCTATAGCTCCGAGTTCTTCAATTGGATTAATAACGCCGGTACTGGTTTCTCCATGCACCACTGCTAAAACCTTCGGCTGTATCCGCGCTAGAGATTCCCGGACGATTCCTGGGGCTATGGGAGAACCAGCGGGAAAACGTACTGGACTTACTGCCGCGCCTAGTCTACTAGCCATATCGATCATCCGTTCACCAAAGACGCCGTTAGAAGCAATAACCACCTTTTCCCCGGGTTCCAGGAGGTTGGCAAATCCGACTTCCATACCAAACGATCCTGAACCAGATAACACACAGGCGAAACCATCATCAGGACTTCCATAAAGGACTTCCAGGTCCCGAGCTAGACCATCGTTAAACGAAACCATATCGGGATCCATATGACTCCGCATGGGCCACGCAAGAGCCTTAAGCGCCCGGGGATGAATCGGGGTTGGTCCAGGTGTATACAGGCGAACTTCATATTGCATTCTCTTCCGTCCTCTGTCAGCTGCAAACTAAACTACAAATGCGCTTTTTACAGTCTTAGTAAGCCGAAAGCTACGAAATTTAAACCCATCGGGCGGCCCAAAATAATATAGTTATAAGTCATCCGATAAACGGGAGTTTACCTACTCATCAAACGATAAGTAAAGCCCTCGGTTTCACATTAGCAAACTACCCATCAAAAATTCCTCGATTCACTGGAGGCTGCAACCACGATCATGCTATTTCCACCTTAAGTTGTACCCTCCAGTGTAACCGAGTATAATACGGTCACGTGGCGCATTAGCCCCGACTGCCTCAAGTTTTTGGGTGGGTTCGAAAGACCCGCCTTTTTTCGTGTGGCAGAAAGGAGGTGAAATGGATCTTACAGATGCAGCAGTTGAAATTCTAGAACCACTAGGCTTCGAAGTTCTGGAACTAAAAGTTAGAGAACAAGGCTCTAGGAAGGGAATATTGCTTCGTGTTGACCGACTCGACGAGAATTTGGTCTCCGTCGCTGACATTTCCAAGGTAAGCGAAGTCTTCAGTCTTGAATTGGATCGACTTGACCCATTCCAGGACGCCTACCGCCTCGAAGTAGAATCCCCAGGGCCAAAACGACCACTAATCCGTCTGAGGCACTTTGAGAGATTTGCTGATTTAGCAGCAAAGTTTCGAGTGGCGGGAAAGTCGTTCCGCGGCACCATCCGTACTGTCGAAGACGGTCTAATCACCCTAGAGACAGAGCAGGAGACCAAAGAATTAAGATTAACCGATATTGAAACCGCACGACTCGATGAGTGGCCCGAGTCGCCGCGATGAATAACAACTAAATAGGGGTGTAACTATGAACAAGGACTTTATGGATGCTTTAAGCCTTCTGGCCGCGGAGCGAAACTTAGAAAAAGAACAGCTGCTGATCAATTTTGAAGAATCCCTGGAACAGGCTTTCGAGCGAAATATTGAGCCAGGAAAACAAATTGAGGTTAACCTCCATCCTGAAACTGGCGAGATGGAAGTCTTGGTCATCATGAGAGTGGTAGAAGAAGTTGAAGATGCCGACACAGAGATTTCCCTCAAAGAAGCAATCGACCTCGACGATACAGTAGAAGTGGGAATGGAAATGGAATTTCCCATGGATCCCGAAAAATTCACTCGGATCGCCGTACAAACAACAAAGCAAGTAATCACCCAGAAAATCCGTGAAGCTGAACGAACCATTGTTTATGAAGAATATAAGGACCGAGCTGGAGACGTTCTAACTGCGGTAGTATCCCGGACTGACAATAAGCGTAACGTCTTTGTAGATCTTGGAAGGGGCGAAGCTATTATGCCCCCAAAAGAACAAATACAAGGCGAGCGGTACCTAGTCGGTATGCGAGTAAAGGTTTATGTCATCAAAGTAGAACTATCTACTCGAGGACCTAGCATACTTGTATCACGAGCTGCCTCAGAACTTCTTGACTACTTAATGCGCCAAGAAATACCCGAAGTTACCGACGATACCGTAGAGATAAAGGCTGTTGCCCGGGAAGCAGGTCAACGATCTAAAGTAGCCGTGACCAGCTCAAACCCAAACGTTGACCCGATCGGCGCTTGCATTGGCCATCGTGGTAGTCGAATACAAGCCGTCACTGGAGAATTACAACGAGAAAGAGTAGACATCATTCTGTGGGACCCCAATCCACGAGAATTCATCCGTAACGCCCTCTCTCCCGCTAAAGTAGGGACCATCGAAGTGGATGCCGAATTGGTCGAAGCCAAAGTCATGGTTCCAACAGACCAACTTTCCCTTGCCATAGGGAAAGGCGGGCAGAACGTACGACTTGCTGCCAAACTAACCGGCTACAAAATTGATTTGATTGGATCTGAAACGGTTAGCGACCTAGATGCCGCTATGCAAGCTGCAGCTTCTAGGCTAGACGACACAGTAACTGACGATGACTCTCGCGCTGCTTTTGATGCGCTATTCTCGACAGCAGACGATCCCTCATCCAAACCAAAACCTGACCAGGCAGAAGACACTAGCCCCGACATTACCAACGATCAACCCGACAAGCCTTCTGGGGAAACGACCTCCTAAAATGCCGAATCCCCCCCATATTCCAACTCGACGCTGCGTCGTATGCCGTGATTCCCACCCGAAGCCGAAACTTCATCGTTTTTTTCGGGATGAGGCAGGACAATGGCAACCTGACCCAAAGGCAAAAACACCTGGTAGAGGAGCATGGCTATGCCAAACCTGCTTTAACCACCCTTCTACTAAGGAGCTTCAACGATTTTTCCGGAATCAGGCTAAACGGATCGAAGAATTACTCACCACCAAGAATCGAAATCTAGGCTTTACTGTTACCAGTGCCGGAGGGATTAATGTCTGAAAGAGTCCGAATTTACCAACTCGCTAAAGAGTTAGACGTGGAATCGAAGGTGGTTCTAGAGGCCCTTGATTCCCTGGGGATAGCTTACAAATCGCACGCTAGCACCCTAGACGCCGAAACAGCAGAAAATGTCCGCGATTTAGCACTTCAAGACCTTGCAAAAACACCTACGATAAACGACTCTCCTGACCTGCCAACCGAAGTAGAAAACCCCTCAGTTGAAAATGACTCCTCGGGAGCCGCTACAACCGATACCTCACCTCCCCCACCAGCACCAGATGCTCCAATTCGAGCTCCAGTAGTAACCATCATGGGACATGTCGATCACGGAAAAACTAGCTTGCTTGACTACATCAGGAAGACGGCTGTTGCTGAGCGAGAAGCTGGGGGAATTACCCAGCACATCGGGGCTTATCAAACCGAAACTAACCACGGGATAATTACCTTCCTCGATACCCCAGGTCATGAGGCTTTTACTTCCATCAGGCAACGGGGTGCAAACGTAACCGATATCGTGGTCATCGTCATTGCGGCAGATGACAGCATTATGCCTCAGACGCGAGAAGCTATCGCCCACGCGCAGGCTGCACAAGTCCCGATCATAATCGCAATTAATAAAACCGATTTACCTCAAGCCAACCCGGCTAAAGTGAAGCAAGACTTGATCCAGTTTGAACTTGTTCCTGAGGAATTTGGGGGCGACACTATCACTGTTGAAATTAGTGCCCAAACAGGAAGCGGAATAGATTCCTTATTAGAAATGATTTCTCTAGTTGCTGAGGTAGAAGATTTACGTGCGGATCCACAAACTACCGCATATGGAGTTGTAATTGAATCGATTCTTGATAAGCGCGCTGGCGTTTTGGCTACGGTACTTGTGCAACAAGGCACCTTAAGAGTCGCAGATACTGTCGTATCAGGAGAAACATGGGCACGTATTCGTCGTCTTACTGACCACAACGGGGGATCTATCGATCAAGCCGGTCCTTCAGTTCCTGTACAAATCCTTGGGTTCAACACTCAACCCCAAGCAGGAGATTCCGTATCGTGGGTCGAAAATGACCGGACCGCAAAAGACATTACAGCCAATATACAAAGGGATCGAGAAATCGAAAGCCGTGCTGATAGTGGGAAGACTGGCATTACGCTAGAAGACTTATTTCAGACTGTGAACGTCACTACTATTAAGATGATTGTCCGAACAGATACCCAGGGATCGCTTGAAGCTATTAAAAACATAATTTCCCAACTCTCAGAATCTACAGAAGAAGTCGACGTTCAAATACTATTGGCAGAGGTTGGCTCCCCAACAGACTCTGACCTCCTTTTAGCATCCACTGCTGATGCTCACGTGGTCGCTTTCGGCGTAAACCCAGCAGGTTCTGTGAAGAAAGCAGCTCATCGCCAAGGGGTAAATTTAAAATCTTATCGAATTGTCTATGACCTTATCGAGGATATAGAACGTCTAATTCATGGTCAAATCGAACCAGAGTTTGAAGAGCAGACTATTGGACAAGCTGAGGTACGAGCAGTTATTCAGATTCCTCGTAGTGGCAGCATAGCAGGCTCCTATGTAAATGATGGTTTGATTCGCCGTGGTGCTAAAGCTCGTGTAACTCGCGATGGTCAAGAGGTTTACAAGGGCTCAATTTCGCAGCTCAGGCGCTTCAAGGATGATGTGCGGGAAGTTACTCAAGGATTGGAATGCGGAATAAACCTTCAAAACTATGACAACATCCAAGAAGGCGACGTAATTCACGTCTATGAGTTAGTAGAAGTCTCAGGCTAAACCTATCGATGAATATACGAGGAGATAAACAATGCTAACGAATGTTAAGCGTTGCTGGAACTCACCGTTAGATTCGAACGATAAAAACGTTCTACTAGCTGGCGTATTCGCCTTGGTTTTTCTAATCGGTGGCATGCCAGGAATAGGACCGAAAGGCAGTTTCAATAAAACCTCTGGTCAAGACCTAGTTTCTCCTGATTCTGGCAGTCTAGTTGCTACGATTCGGCAATATCGATCTGGTCAAGTAATTACACAATCGAACTGGCCGGAACCACGGGCATTTTCTTCAGCACTTTTTAGGCTTAACACCAAGAGTTTTTCCTTCCTGCTAACTGGGTACAACCCGCTTAGCCGATTGGGCCTTTTACTCCTATTTGGCCGTTTGCAACTATAAAGATTTTAGCTTCGACTAAACCGCCAAAGACTTACCTATAAAGCGACTAACCAAGGAGTGAACATGAAATTTAATCGTAGGTCCGTAACCGGCATTCTAATAATTGGAGCGCTAGTTATATCCGGATATTACCTATGGCAACCGTTAGACCGTACGGGTAATCCAACACTTAAACTTGGCCTTGATCTTCAAGGTGGCCTAAGGGTTGTATTGCAAGCGGAAGAGGATGAACCCCTGAGGGAAGACCTGAATGCGGCACGTAATATCATCGAAAATCGCGTTAATGAATTTGGTGTCGCTGAACCACTTATCCAAACTAGTGGAACTAACCGTATTGTAGTTGAATTACCCGGTCTTACCGCCGAAGATCAAACGCGGGCTCTAAATCTTATCGGGCAACAGGCTATACTCGAATTTCAACTGGTAAAACGTCCTTCCGAAAATATGGCAAGTAGCCTACTGACCCTTGAAGATTTAGAACCGCCAGCCTTTACCGGTGAGATTGTGAAGTATGCTCGAGCCGACTTTTCTCCACCTGGCAGCGGCCAAATAGGTCCATTAGTAAACTTTGAAATCAAACAAGAGTTCGCAAAACAGTTTGGGGAATTTACTGGTCAAAATACCAAGCGGCGAATGGCGATTGTTCTAGATGGAAGAGTCCAGTCTGCTCCTACACTTCAGAGTCGCATCAGTGATTCGGGACAGATTACGGGAATAGCCACGCTCGAAGAAGCGGCAGACGTAGCCCTAGTACTCCGAACTGGTAGCTTACCTATAAATTTGCACGTTGAAGAAATCAGAGCTATCGGCCCCACCCTCGGACAAGATTCTATTAATGCTGGTAGGCGAGCTGCATTAGTAGGAGGAATCGCTGTAATCGCAGCCATCCTTCTATACTATGGGCCTTTATTCGGAACAGTCCTTACCCTCGGCCTCTTCCTTGTGATGTTCCTCATCTTTGGGATTCTAGCGGGCCTCGGAGCCGCATTAACTTTACCCGGACTTGCGGGCCTAGTGCTCACTATTGGCGCTGCCGTTGACGGTAACGTTATTAGTTTCGAACGAATCAAAGAGGAGCTCCGCGTGGGGAAAAGCCTTCGGCTAGCTATGCGCGGGGGATTCGGTAACTCGCTTTCAGCGATAATCGATGCAAACGTGACTACGCTCCTGGCAGCAGCAACCTTGTACCAGTACACAACTGGGGCTGTTCGTGGCTTTGCCATTACCCTAGCGATCGGAATCGCTTGCGCGGTCTTTATCAATATTATTGTAGTCCCATTCATCCTAGACCTATTAACTATCCATATTCGGAGGCCTTTGCTCCCTAAAGGCTTTTATACGGATCGCCTTCGGTTTATTACTAAAGCCCCTCTTGTCTTAAGCGTTTCTGCCTTAGTTGCGATCACCGCAATCATCCTAGTACTAACCAATGGCCTCCGCTTATCAACTGATTTTACAGGAGGCACCACAGCTCTTTACCGTGTAGCAGAAGGTACTAACACCTCAGACGTTAGGACGGCTATTAGCAACTTGAATTTTGAAGGGCTGTCCGCCAATAGCGCTACAATCGTGAGTGTTCAGGACAATACCATTGAAGGGGAATTAATTTCTGTTAGGGTTGGCCTTACAGAAGCGGCGCAAGGTAGTGAGCAATTTTCCAACCTTCTGGCTAGCGCCCTAGGGGCTGAACTTTTATCGGCCGACTTCGTGGGACCGGCAGTAGGAGCAGATCTTCGCCAAGGAGCGATCTACGCTGTTCTTGTGGCTCTTGGGTTAATCGTGATGTATGTAGGATGGCGCTTCTGGCCGACTTGGGTCGTAGCAATAGCAGCCATCTTAGCAGTGGTACACGACGTCGGCCTTACTCTCGGAGTCCTCGACCTAATGAACGCGGAGTTTGGGATTCCAGTTTTAGCTGCTCTCCTTTTCGTAGTGGGTTATTCTTTGAACGATTCAATAATAATTGCAGATAGAATCCGTGAAAATTTACGTAAAATTCGGGGGAAATCTTATACGGAAATCGTCGACCTGTCGGTCAGCCAAACCATTGCCCGTACAGTGATGACTTCCACCACAACCTTATTACCAGTTCTCGCCCTCTTCTTTTTAGGTGGTAGCGTCCTACGCGATTTTAGCGTTACATTATTGATTGGGATCGCTGTTGGGACATACTCAAGCATTTTCATCCTAGCTCCGATGGTAGTCTGGTTTCGAAATAAGCGTAAACCCCTAAGGATATCTAACCGAAATTCCTGACTTGCTATGCAGTAAGTACTTTAATCCCCTGTATTTTTAGGGCGGAGTATA
>CEQQ01004342.1_pt1 | contig 12989 bp, 6 predicted proteins | sample 531041 | NCBI WGS metagenome assembly CEQQ01 (sample SAMEA2621222, study PRJEB7988) | marine metagenome | biome: marine biome (ENVO:00000447); feature: deep chlorophyll maximum layer (ENVO:xxxxxxxx); material: "saline water (ENVO:00002010), including plankton (ENVO:xxxxxxxx)" | depth 150 m | reverse complement strand
ATGAAAGAGGATTCTTTCAAATCGTTGAAGATGCGAATACAGGAATATATCCTCTGTCTGGACCAGTTATCAGATTCCAAAATAGCTCTGCCGAAATAATTCATAATCCCGCACCTTCATTAGGAGAGCACAACGAATACATATTAAAAGATATTCTTGGGTACTCAGATATGGAGATTAAAGAAATGGAAGAATTAGAAATTATAGGTACAACCCCTTTATTGGGATCTGACATGGGAGGATCCCGAAGACTCGAATCTGAAAATAATGCCTAATACCTCTAATAACCTTTTTATTCCTTGGGAATCTCCCATTACAGAAGATGATGTGATATATGAATCATTGAATATAAGTGATATCCATATAGACGGAGATGACCTCTACTGGATCGAAAAAAGAGACGATGAAGATGGGCGTAATGTAATCATCAAAAAAGATAACAACGGAAATATCAAAGATGTGATACCTAATAAATTTAATGCAAAAACCAATGTGCATGAATATGGCGGAGGATCATTTTCAGTTTCTAACGGAATAGTCATATTTTCAAATTATCCTGATAACAGATTATACAAAGTCTCTGAGGCTGACCCTTTACCTACTCCTATTACAAAAGATGACCCTAATTTAAGATATGCCAATATCGAATTTGACAAACTTCGAAATAGAATCATAACTGTTCATGAAAACCACACAAATCCTAACGATATTATTAATAGTCTAGTATCAATAAATCTCGAAGCTCCTAATAACATAATTACCATAAAGTCAGGAGCCGACTTTTATTCATCTCCATCAATAAATCCTGATAGTACAGAGCTAGCGTGGATAGAATGGAACCACCCAAACATGCCTTGGGATAGCACAAGTCTTCACGTAGGGAATATATCTGATGATGGGAGTTTACTAAACGATAAACAAATATCAGGATTCCAAAATGAATCAATTTCAAATCCTATTTGGTCACCTAACGGGATATTACATTACATATCAGATGTTTCTGGCTGGTGGAACATATTTCACTTAAAAGACGGCCAAGAAATTAACTTGACACCAATAAAAGCTGAATTTACTCAACCTCAGTGGCAATTAGGGATAAATTTTTATGATTTTATATCTGAAAATGAGATTATATGTGCTTATAATCAAAACGGCATATGTAAATTAGGTTTATTATCTACTCCTGACAAGGAAATCAAACTGATACTTCCTAAATTCACCGAAATAGGAAGAGCAGGTATTAAAGCTTCACAAGAAAAATTTATTTCTATATTAGGATCTTATGACAGTGGGTATAAATTATATGAATACAACATTCAGGACTCGCAAATTAATCAAATAAGCAGTAAAGAAGATCCTGACATTAATAAGGCTTATTATTCAATCCCACAAAATATTGAGTATGAAACTACAGAGCTTCAACAAGCTAATGGTTTTTATTATAAGCCAACCAATCCATTACACAAATCATCAAGAAAATTGCCTCCACTAATTGTAATAACACACGGTGGACCTACCGCAGCAACTAACGGAACCCTAAATCTCGAAGTCCAATATTGGACAAGCAGAGGGTTTGCTATTTTGGATGTGAATTATAGAGGTAGCACAGGATACGGAACCCAATACAGAAAACAATTAAATGGAAAGTGGGGTATTTATGATGTTGAAGATTGTATAAACGGTGCTATGCATCTAGTCAATAAAGGAGAGGTAAACCCTAACCAATTAATTATAAAAGGTCGCAGTGCTGGGGGGTACACTGCTCTCGCTGCATTAACGTTTTCTGATGTTTTTACCGCCGGAGTCAGTTATTACGGTATAAGTGATCTAACTGCACTAGCTGAAGAAACTCACAAATTTGAATCTCAATATCTTGATTCAATGATAGGGAGATACCCTGAAAATAAACAGGAATACGAAGATCGATCTCCCCTATTTCATATAGATAAAATCACTAGTCCCATACTTCTATTTCAAGGATTAAAAGATAAAATAGTTCCTCCTAACCAATCTCAAAACATGGCAAATCTTCTAACTCAAAAAGGTATTTACAATAATTTAATAACTTTTGGTAAAGAATCTCACGGTTTCAAAGAACCAGAAAATATCAAGAAATGCCTTGTCGAAGAATTGAAATTTTATGAATATATATTTAATAACCCATAAGAGAAACTTGATAAGATGAGATTAAAATCCTTCTAATCTCATCTGCTGACTATCTTGTCTCATTTCTAAATGTCCGAATCCTGAGACCCCAACTCCAAGTAACCTAAACTTCATTCCTTCAGATATTTCTTGTTCAAGTAATTTTGTAGCATATTCAGAAATTTCAAAGGATAACTGAACAGGATCCATAAACGATATCTGCCTCGTAAATGTCTCAAAATTAGAAGTACGCAACTTAAGTTTAACTGTTTTTCCAGAGATGCCTTTCTTCATCAAAGAATTACTAACATCCTGACTTAATCTCGAAACAATTTCTTTTAATAAAATGACATCTCCTGTATCTTCATTTAATGTAGTCTCAGAACTATATGATTTGCGATCCTTATGTATCAATACTGGTCTTTCATCAACACCTAAGCTCATAAGTTTTATTAATTTAGCATTAGCACCAAAATTTTCAACAAACCAAAAATCATCTTGAGAAGCTAACTCTTTAATTTTATATATACCTTGTTTGTTAATCCTATCCTTAGTCTTTGGACCTATTCCCCATAAAGATTCAATAGGTAAGGGATCTAAAAAATCTCTTTCAGTACCCGGCCGGACTACAGTTAAACCATCTGGCTTATCAATATCAGACGCAATCTTAGAGATAGATTTCGAAGTAGATACTCCTGTCGAAATAGTTAATTTCAATTCCTCTAGAACTTTCAATTTAAGATTTTTTGCTATAACAGGAGGGGTCATAGTTAAAGTTTGTTTATCAGTAACATCAAGGTAAGCTTCGTCCAAAGACAAAGGTTCAATTATAGGAGTAAATGTTTTAAATATTTCCATCACATGATTAGAGACTTCACGATAAACATCAAATCGAGGCCTTTTCATAACTGCTTGAGGACAAAGTTTTATAGCTCTACTCATAGGCATAGCTGACCTAACCCCATATTTCCGAGCTTCATAAGAAGCAGAAGCAACAACTCCTCTACTATATGGGCGACCGCCCACAAGAACAGGTCTACCGGCAAGCTTTGAATTGTCTCTTTGCTCTACAGATGCATAAAACGCATCAAAGTCAGCATGTATTATTGCTTTATTTAGTTTAAGTTCATCTACCATATAGGATATTAAATATTAGTTGTTGACTATAAGATCATCTTCGATTAAAATATATGCGTGGTATACGTACTCCTTTGCCCATTTTTTAACGGACCCCTCAAAAGGGTTTCTTCGGCGCGTCATTTCAATCGTCTCAAATATACCATTTAATTATCGTTTAACAATAGCTTCCCCATTCAGGAGTGATACAAATAATGACTTCTTCTGTGTCTCGTAATTTTATAGAAATGTTCCCAGAAACAAAATCCTTCTCAAGAATACCCAAAGTAATTGATGTTCCTGATTTAGTAGATATTCAAAAAGAATCGTTTTTATGGTTTAAAGATTCCGGGCTAACGGAATTGTTTAATGAAATTTCTCCCATTGAGGATAATCAAGGAAACAACCCGAGATTCTCTCTCAGGTTCGTCGGTCATGACTTTGAAGAACCAAAATTTAATGAGGATGAATGTCGGGAGCAAGAGAAAACTTTTGAAGCAGCTATGTATGTGACTGTAGAGTTGGAAATAAATGCAGCAGGCCCAGGCCAAGGTGAAGTAAAAGAACAACGCCTATATGTAGGTAATATTCCGATGATGACAAGAGCAGGTACATTCATAATAAATGGTGCGGAAAGAGTTGTCGTAAGCCAATTGGTCCGATCACCAGGAGCGTACTTTACTGCTGATCTAGACCCTGCTACAGGAAGACCCTTATCTTCCGCCAAACTCATACCATACAGGGGAGCTTGGATGGAATTTGAAACTAGCAATCGAGACGTTCTATACGTAAAAATAGACCGTAAGAGGAAAACTCCTGTTACTACACTTCTAAGATCTTTAGGCGAAGGTTACGAAAGCGATGAAGAATTGATGGCGTTGTTTTCGGACGTAGACACAAATGAGGATCATCAATTTATTAAGACAACAATTGCAAAGGACTCAGGCGTTAAGACTAGTGAAGAAGCATTATTAGAATTCTATAGAAGAATACGGCCCGGTGAGCCGCCAAACGCAGAAAATGCTAGAAAATTAATAGATTCTTTATTTTTTGATCCTCGCAGATATGACTTAGGTAAAGTTGGCAGATATAAATTAGATAGTAATTTGAAAGGCTCTGAAAACGCCAATAGAGATAATTCAGTTTCTGAAAGAGTACTTACACGTACAGATATTGTTAATCTTCTTAAAAGAATCATTGAAATAAATAATCAAAAAAGAAAAGCTAATGATATCGACCATCTTGGAAATAGAAGAGTTCGATCTGTTGGAGAGTTGATTCAAAATCAAGTCAGAGTTGGATTATTAAGAATGGAACGTGTCATAAAAGAACGGATGACAATCCAATCTGACCCAGATACTACAACTCCAGCTGCTTTAATTAATGTTCGTCCAGTGGTTGCTGCTTTAAGGGAATTCTTTGGTGGTTCACAGTTGTCTCAATTCATGGATCAAGCAAACCCACTTGCTGAACTTACTCATAAGAGAAGATTATCGGCACTGGGTCCCGGAGGACTATCTAGAGAACGTGCTGGATTTGATGTCAGGGACGTGCACCATTCCCACTATGGCAGAATATGTCCTATCGAGACTCCTGAAGGCCCTAACATTGGATTGTTAACTTCTTTGGCAACATACGCTAAAACAAACGAGTTTGGTTTCATAGAGACGCCATACAGGAAAGTTCTTAATGAAATAACGAACGAAACCCCTGAAGGTTTAATCGGACACACTCCTATGATTGATGTTCAATCTGATGATGGAAAAACGATTGTAAAAGCAGGCACACAAATTACAATTAGAACTGCAGGCCGAATATCTTCTCAAGAAATTCAAAAAATCCCTGTAAAACCTTTTGTATCGAAAAATGTAGAAGATATAGTGCATTTGACGGCTGATGAGGAAGAGAATTATTTCATAGCACAAGCTAACTCCGTAATAAATGAGGCGGGAGAATTTATTGAGGACAGGGTGGAATGTCGAATGGGTGAAAACGTGATATATCTCCCAGTAGGAACTGATTCTACATCAGAATTAACCTATATGGATGTATCGCCGCTACAATTAGTTAGTGTTTCCACTTCATTAATTCCATTCCTTGAGCATGATGACGCAAACCGCGCTTTAATGGGATCAAATATGCAACGTCAAGCTGTGCCATTGTTAAAGCCTGAATGCCCGGTAGTTGGTACAGGAATGGAAAGATATGTTGCTAGAGACAGTGGTCAAGTGATTTTATCTAAAACAGATGGAATTATAAAAAGCGTAACTGGTACTGAAATAATTGTAGAAGATAATGATGGAAATCCACATTCCCATGGGCTTTTAAAATTTCATAGAAGTAATCAGGGCACTTGTATTAACCAAAGGCCAATTGTAGACGTAAACATGCGCGTTAAAAAAGATGATGTGTTAGCAGATGGGTCATCTACTGATGGAGGCAAACTGGCTCTTGGGCAGAATGTACTTGTAGGCTTCATGACCTGGGAGGGTTACAACTTCGAAGATGCAATTATATTAAGCAACAGGTTAATAAAAGAAGATAAATTTACCTCTGTTCATATTGAAAAACATGAGGTTGAAGCTAGAGACACAAAATTAGGACCTGAAGAAATTACTCGCGATATTCCTAATATAGGTGAGGAAAGCTTACGGAATTTAGATGAGGAAGGAATCATAAGAATAGGAGCTGAAGTAAGCAATAGAGACATACTAGTGGGTAAAATTACTCCAAAAGGTGAAACTGAACTCAGCGCAGAAGAAAAACTGTTACGGGCTATATTTGGAGAAAAAGCTAGAGACGTAAAAGATTCATCTTTATATGTTCCTCATGGACAGGGCGGAAAGGTTATAGATGTAAAAGTCCTAAAACGTGAAGAAGGTGACGATTTGCCTCCGGGAGTTAACAAACTTGTACGAGTTTGGGTGGCTCAAACTAGGAAAATAACTGAGGGGGATAAAATGGCAGGTCGCCATGGGAACAAAGGTGTTATTGCCAAGATATTACCTGAAGAGGATATGCCGTATTTACCTGACGGAACTCCGATAGATATCATACTCAACCCAATAGGTGTTCCATCTAGAATGAACTTAGGTCAAGTATTAGAAACACATTTGGGATGGGCTGCAAAAAGATTAGGTTTTAATGCAGAAACTCCTGTTTTCGACGGAGCTTCTGACGAAGACATAGAAGACCAGCTTGCTAAAGCTTGGATAATTGAGCAGTCATATAAAAATACACCTATGAATTTACTTGATGATAATGCAGACATTGATTTAAACGTAATCGAAGATTATCTAAAATCTCGCTCTCTAGATTTTAACGAGATATTTGTATCTTCTCTACCAAATGCTGCAAGAAAAGCATGTTTAAAAATATGGTTATCTGAATATACAAATACTGACTCCTCAGAAATGTCATTAGACGACATGATGAGCCTTGCACTTGATTTAAATCGTGACCGTCAAATGGCTGCTCCTATTTTTGGAAAATCTACCTTGTATGACGGTAAAACCGGAGAACAGTTTGATCAACCAATAACTGTTGGATATATCTATATGCTTAAGTTAATTCATTTAGTAGAAGATAAGATACACGCAAGAGCAACAGGGCCGTATTCTCTCATTACTCAACAACCCTTAGGTGGTAAAGCACAGATGGGAGGTCAAAGGTTTGGAGAAATGGAAGTATGGGCTTTAGAAGCCTATAGCGCTGCTCATAATCTTAGAGAAATGTTAACCATAAAATCTGATGATGAAATAGGTAGAGTAAAAACATACGAAGCAATTATAAAGGGTGAAGATGTAGCTCAACCGGGTATACCTCAATCTTTTCATGTCTTAATGAAAGAACTTCAGAGTTTAGGTCTTTCTATAGAACTTGAAACAGAAGGATTTGAAGATTTTGACCCTGACAATACAGATATAGATCCTTTCGGAGAATCCGCAGCCTTAGCTGATCCCCTAACGTTACTTGAACAGACGTTAGGCAATACTGATACTGATGAAGTCGAAGCTATAGAAGAAGAATCAAATTCATTAGAAGGAAATGACTCTGAATCTCCAGGCAATACTATCGAGATTGAGCTTGAAACAGAAGCTGTTGACGACGACCTTTCAACTAATGATAACGAATAAACAAACTTAACTAACCTTAAATTTTATGTGGAGTTAATCAAAATGGCTCAAGCAGCAAATGATTTTAATGCAATAACAATATCACTAGCATCACCAAATTCTATTGAAAAATGGTCATGGGGTGAAGTTACTAAGCCTGAAACAATTAATTACAGAACTTTACGTCCTGAGAAAGATGGTCTATTTTGCGAAAGAATATTTGGTCCTTCAAAAGACTGGGAATGTTATTGTGGAAAATATAAGAAAATAAGATTTAGAGGAGTTACTTGCGACAGGTGTGGAGTAGAAGTAGCTCGCTCAAAAGTGCGACGCGAAAGAATGGGGCACATAGATTTAGCTGCCCCTGTTGCACACATATGGTTTTCAAAAGGAAGCCCTAGCCGATTAGGATTACTGCTAGATCTTTCTCCTAGAAATTTAGACCGCGTTTTGTATTTTGCTCAATATTTAGTAACAGATGTCGATGAAGAACTTAAAGAGCAAATGCTTGAATCCTTACACGCAGATTTAGAAAGAATAAATTCTGAAAAAGATTCTAAAGTAGAAGATAAAAAAGCAGAATTGAGTGAATCCAATAAAGATGAATTAACAGACTTAGAAGAAATATTATCTAACGCTAAAGACCCTAAAAAACTAACCTCCAAAGAAACAAAAGCTAAAGATCAAATAGAAAAAATATCTGATGAAATAAATTCAGCTTTAACAGATTTAGAGAATACTTTAGGAGAAGAATATGAATCTGAAATAGAGCGTCTAGACTTATTGATATCCATGTTATCTGAATTGAAAGTAACTCAACTTCTTACAGAAACTCAATATAGAGATTATAAAACCCAGTTTGCAGGCATGTTTAAAGCTGGCATGGGGGCCGAATCTGTAATGTATGTTTTACAAAACCATATAGATTTAGATGAATTAAAAGAAACTCTTCAAAATGATATGCAAAGTACTTCTGGACAAAGAAGGAAAAAAGTTATTAAAAGATTAAGAGTAGTAGAGTCTTTCAGGAAAAGTTTCAATAAACCAGAATGGATGGTATTAACAAAACTACCTGTATTGCCACCAGACTTAAGGCCAATGGTCCAATTGGATGGAGGAAGATTTGCTACTAGCGACTTAAACGATCTCTATAGAAGAGTAATCAATAGAAACAATCGATTAAGGAGACTGATAGAATTACAAGCTCCTGAAATAATTGTCCGGAACGAGAAAAGGATGCTCCAAGAATCTGTTGATGCTTTAATTGACAATGGCAGAAGAGGACGAGCTGTTTCAGGAAGCCATAATCATAAATTAAAATCGTTATCAGACCTTCTACGAGGCAAACAAGGTAGATTTAGGCAAAATCTTTTAGGTAAAAGAGTAGATTATAGCGGCAGATCAGTAATTATCGCAGGGCCAGAATTAAACCTTAATCAATGCGGACTTCCTAGACGAATGGCATTAGAGTTATTTAAACCATTTGTTATGCATAGATTAGTTCTAAAAGGATATGCGCATAATATCCGAAGTGCTAAAAGGTTAGCAGAAAGAAATAGGGTGGAAGTATGGGAAATTCTTGGTGAAGTTGTAAAAGAAAGACCAGTCCTATTGAACCGAGCCCCTACTCTACATAGACTTGGAATTCAAGCTTTTGAACCTGTTTTAATCGAAGGCAGCGCCATAAGGGTTCATCCTCTTGTATGTACCGCATTTAATGCAGATTTTGACGGTGATCAGATGGCTGTACACGTTCCATTATCTAGGTTATCGGTATTAGAAGCTAGAAAGTTAATGTTAAGTACATATAATATGTTAGCTCCTAGCTCTGGGGAACCAATTGTAACCCCGTCATTAGATATGGTTCTTGGGTGTTATTACATGACATCAATAGACCATAATGCCAAAGGTACTGGAAATACATATAGTAATTTTGAAGACGCAGTTTTAGCTAGCGAAGTAGAAGCAATATCGCTGCGTGCATTGATTAATGTTAGAAATCCAAATGGCGATTGGATAGAAACATCTGTAGGAAGAATCTTGTTTAATGACGTTCTTCCAGAAGACATTCCATTTGAAAACGCTGAAGTGGAAAGAAATAGACTACGAGAACTCACTGGGCAATGTTTCAGAAGCTTAGGGAATGAAGGTGCAGCTATTGTATTAGATAATATTAAAAACCTAGGATTTAAAAATTCATCAAAATCTGGCGTATCAATAGCAATAAATGATGTTAAAGTGTCACCTAAGAAATCTGATATAGTAGCAAAAGCTGAAAAATCGGTTAGTTTATTAGAAGAACAATATTTAGACGGTTTAATCACTGAAGAAGAAAAATATAACGCCACTGTAAGAATTTGGACTGATGCAAACGATGAATTGACTCAAGTTATTGCTGAAGATCTACCAAACTATGGCGGAATATACATGATGGCTAATTCAGGAGCGAAAGGTAACATAGCTCAAATAAAACAAATGGCCGGAATGAGAGGCTTGATGTCCAATCCAAGAGGGCGAATTATAGATCGCCCAATTAAATCTAATTTCAGAGAAGGGTTGTCCGTTTTAGAATACTTTATATCAACTCATGGTGCTAGGAAAGGTCTCGCTGACACTGCTCTTAGAACTGCAGATAGCGGCTATTTGACTAGAAGATTAATCGATGTAGCGCAAGAAGTAATTATCGCTGAAGAAGACTGCAATCCTACTCAAAGCTTATTAATATCAGAATATAAAGATGATGCATTAAAAGACTTATTTTATGACCGAATAAAGTATCGATATACTGCTGCTCCAATTATCGATGAAGATACAGGTGAAGTCATAATTGATGAAAACGTGGCCATCAGTGATGAATCACAATTGAGAGCTTTAAGAAATGCTAATGTCAAATCAGCTTACATGAAATCCCCGTTAACATGTGAAACAGAAAAAGGATTATGCAAACAATGCTACGGATTATCTCTTGCTAATCTAAAGCCAATAATGATTGGCGATGCTGTAGGTATTATTGCTGCACAAAGCATTGGTGAACCCGGAACGCAATTAACTATGAGAACATTCCACACAGGTGGAGTTGCCGGTGCCGATATTACAAGCGGATTACCTAGGGTAGAGGAATTATTTGAAGCGAGATCTCCGAAAGGTGCTGCTGTATTGTCAGAAATATCTGGGATTGTCGAATTTTCTGATAGCTCTGACGGACGATCAGTAGCGATAACGAATACAGAAGAACTAACTGATGAATATTCTGTTGAAGACTATAAAAACATACTTGTTAAAGACGGAGAAACAGTAATTATTGGTACTCCCATAGCCACAAATGAAGAGGACGATACGGATTCAACATTATATGCTCGAAATTCTGGTCAAGTTACTATAGAAGGTAAAACTGTCTCAATAACATGGACCGATGAAGAACAACGTAGCTATAACATACCTGCAGCTTCACACTTGGAAGTTACGGAAGGTGAATTTATAGAAGCAGGACAGGCTATAACGGCAGGTCCCAAAAACCCTCAACAAATATTAGAAATACAAGGTAGGGAAGCAGTTCAAACTTACTTAATAGAGGAAGTCCAGAAAGTATATCGATCTCAAGGAGTTCCTATTCACGACAAGCATATCGAATCTATCATTAGGCAAATGCTCAGACGCGTACAAATACACGAACCAGGAGATACTGACTTGCTTCCAGGAGATCCTATGGATAGACGTGAATTTGAGGAAAAAAATGCCGGAGTACTTGCTGAAGGTGGAGATCCTGCAACTGCAGTTCCTATATTATTAGGAATTACACGCGCGTCCTTACATATGGATAGTTTCTTAGCTGCAGCATCGTTCCAAGAAACTACTAGAGTTCTGACTGAATCTGCCGTAATGGGCAAAAAGGATAAATTGAGTGGTTTAAAAGAAAACGTGATAATTGGTCGGCTTATACCTGCTAGATATGATAATACTGATGAAGGTAGAGAGAAATTAGGTGTAGAAACTTTAGATGAATTATTGTCTTTAGATGAAATTCCTGAAAGTCCTCCTCCTCCAGAATTTGAAGACGAAGATGGAAATATAATACCTGTCACAGATATGGAATCATCAGAAGAATCCATAGAATAAATATAAGGTTCGGGTAATTTAAATTTAGAGTAGACGTACATTATGTTTACTCTAAATTACCTTGTCCCTTATATAATTTACCCTTCTTAACATATATATCGCTTATTTCTACTTGCATGTTTATATGTTTACTTGTGACTTCTCCCCTAACACGAGCCGGCATGCCTCTAACTACTGAAAGTTCTGGTATATCCATATTCTCGAGCACCATAGATCCTGATGCAACAATAGAATTTTTCCCTATCGAGACTCCATCATTAAGAATAGCCCCGTTGCCGATTAGGGAAAATTGTCCTATAAATGCTGCATGACACATCACTCTATGGCCTATAGTGACATTATCTTCAATAAATACATCCGCATCTCCGTGTACGACAGAATTATCTTGAATGTTAGTGTTTTTTCCAATATTAATCCTACCTGCATCCGCTCTTATCACTGTTCCTGGCCATATAGTAGAATTCTCTCCTACGTATACATCTCCAATAATATAAGCAAATTCACTAACAAATGCTGTTGGATGTATTTCTGGTTTTTTAGGTCCTAAATTTTTTATCATATGAACCCCTCAGCCCAAATTAAAATACTTAAAATGTTATATTAAATCCATGATTATAAAAACTTCCATACTTAAATATAACTTTGAGATAATAATATCATTAACATTACTAGTGCTAATATCATGCACCAATGAAAATCCAAATAACCATAACAATACTGATGTTGATGTTCCAAATCAGGGGATATCCAAAGAAACAGATGAAGTAGCAACCCCAGCATTAGATATATTATTTCTATACAGTAACGCTATCGGATATCTCGAAATGCAAGAATACAAATATGCAATATCAAGATTCTCTCAAATCATTAACATAAATCCTAATTTAGCTATTGCTTACAAAGGAAGAGGCGCTGCATATTATTATGAAGGACTCGTAGACTTATCAAAAGTGGATTTGGAAAAAGCTATCTCAATAGATCCTAACCTTGGAGGATCGTATCTATATCTCAGCATGATTCAGTATGATTCAGGTGATATTGATAATGCTGAAAAATCGATCAATAAAGCGATAACTTTAATACATCCTATCAGGGAAGAAGAAGAACTTAAAAAAGCGACCAATCAAATAGAAAAAATCCTAGAATCAAAATCTCTTCAAATGAATCGCTAATATCAAGAATATTTAATCAATTCTTCTCCATCCAAAACTTGATCTCCAGACGAAACTACAATCTCAGTTATGATGCCTTCAAAATCAGATTTTAGAGTTTGTTGCATTTTCATAGACTCAAGTATACAGATCTCTTGACCATCAACAACTTTATCTCCTACTTTAACCAAGATATCGATAACAGAACCAGGCATTGGAGTTTTGAATGATTTATTTGAATTAGACTTTGTATCAGAAGAGGTTGCAAGATGATTTTGAGCTGGCCCTGAAACCGAAGAGGGTAACTCCGATGTAACATCTTTTTTTAAATTTACACTAAATTTCT
>CEQQ01024257.1_pt1 | contig 13101 bp, 14 predicted proteins | sample 531041 | NCBI WGS metagenome assembly CEQQ01 (sample SAMEA2621222, study PRJEB7988) | marine metagenome | biome: marine biome (ENVO:00000447); feature: deep chlorophyll maximum layer (ENVO:xxxxxxxx); material: "saline water (ENVO:00002010), including plankton (ENVO:xxxxxxxx)" | depth 150 m | reverse complement strand
TTTTTAGATAAAGGCCAATTAGCTCCTTGGTTTGGTACTTGTAATCTACAAAAAACTTTTGAGTTTTTTGCATTATTTTCTATCTTATTTAGTTCTTCTATGGAGTCAAAAGCAAATAACTTGATACCTTTTTTATAAGCCCATAAAATATCTTTATCTTTTTTTATAGTATTACCAAAGGATAAATGATCTGGATTTATTGATTGTGAAAGACATAATTTTATTTCATTTTTGCTAGAAACATCAAAATAGGAACCTTCATTTTTTAAACAATTTAGTATTTCTATTGAAGGATTAGCCTTTACTGCGTAGTAAATTCTACTTTTAGGAAAAAATTTCTTAAGATTGTTATAGGACTTAGAAACTAATGATAAATCAATCACCAAAAAAGGAGTTTCTAATTCAGATTTTTTTAAAAATTTATTTATTTTAATATCACTCATTATTTAGCTAATAAGTCCTCTTTTTAATTTTTTTATTTCTACTTTTCTAGGCTTAAACTTTTTCTTTAAGAAATTTAATGATAATTCGGGGTTTGTATTACCACACATAAAAATATCAAATGCCGCAAAATTTCTTTCAGGCCATGTGTGAATACTAATATGCGATTCAGCTAATATGGCTACTCCAGATACTCCTTGTCCTTCTCCAAAATGATGAATATTTATCTGTAAAACTGAAGCTCCAGCTTCTTCAGCTGCACTCTTAATTAAATCTTTAACTTTATTTTCATCTTCTAAATAAAGACAATCCCACATATCAATTAAATAATGATGACCTGCAAATATTTTACCATTTTCTTCTACAAAATGATCATAAGCAATATGTGTTTGTTTTGAATATTTAGAATATGAATCCATAAAATAAGTACACCTAAAAAATATTTATGGTACCACTGGTCGGACTCGAACCGACACTGAGTTACCTCAAGCGGATTTTGAATCCGCCGCGTCTACCAGTTCCGCCACAGTGGCCTAATAAAAATAATCAGTAATATATTATTTTTAATAGGGCAACTAAAAATTACTCAAATTCGTACTTGTTGATTAATATAGGAAGGTCTCTATACCAAGTCTCTTTACCTAATTTATATTTTTTAATAATCTGTGGAAGTCCTTTATTAAAAATTTCTAATGCGCTTACCCCATTTTTAGAAGCTTCTTTTGCTGTTTTATCAATAAAATTAATCCACTTTTTAGTTTGTAAAATGTCCTCTTTATTTTTTATAATGTTACCATGTCCTGGAATTAGATAATCCCAGTCTTTATTCATAATTTCATCTAAATAATTTTTCCAATTATAAATATTAGCATGAGGAGAAGTTGGAGCTCTTTGATTAAAAACTAAATCTCCTGCAAATAAAATATTACTACTTATATCTTTAATAATTAAATCACCATCAGAATGTCCTTCTTCAAATAGTTCTATAGTAATATTTCTATTTCCTAAATCTAAATTTATAGGATACTTTTTTCCTAAATTATTAAATGTGTTTATTTTTGTATTTAAAAGCCATTCTTCTCCGATAAGATTATGCAATTGCCTAAGTGACCTATTGCCATATTTTAAATATCTTTTTGCTTCTGCCTCCGCCATTATAATTTCAGTATTAATCTCTAAATATCTCGAAATTCCGAAAGAATGGTCAGCATGGTGATGAGTTACTACTAAATACTTTATAGGTAAATTTGAATAAGAATTAATAATTTCTATAACATTAGAAGCATATAAATAACTAGGGCCAGCATCTATAACAAGTATACTATTATCTCCTATTATAAATCCTGTGTTGCTTATGGCTCCTCCATTATTATTATTTACATCATCAATATCTCCTAGAAATACATAAACGTTTTTACTAACTTCTATGGGCACTAGATTAAATTTATTTGCAGAAAAAATAGGATGAGAATAAAAATATAATATAAAAATAAAAATTATATTAAAAATTTTCATCACATAGTATTATTATTTTTAAATGAAAAAAATTCTAATCCTAGAGAATCCTTCGCGTATATTCGGACGCTTTGCCCTCTCTTAGGTAAATCTAATAATATAACAGGGTCACTAGATAGAGCTGCAAAAGTTGTGATATCTGCAATAGGGCCCTCATCATCATCTACATGTATATTTTTTACAAAATATTCTGGAATAATTTCACCTTGTATATCTGTAACAAAACCAGTTTCCATTGGATGTGTAATTTTTAATTTTATTCTTTCTGCTCCAGCTTCTCTCTCGTATTGTTTTATAGCTATTTTTCCAATAGTTCCAGTCTCACATACTTCAACTGAAGGGTCACAAGCAGGAGTTGAACAGCCGCCCGCACTTGCTACAAAAGCCATTTTTGAGCCAACATACCATATACCATTGTCCCCTAAAACTGCCGCTCTTACAGGAGAATCGTCCTCTAATCTAATATTCATTCCAAGTGCTTCTATAGACCTATATGGTTTTATTGACATTGCTTGCTGAATAGGATTGTTCTCTATAATTAATATAAAATTTTTAAAATTATGCAATCTTTTAGGAAGAGTGACTATTAGTGGGACCTTATGCGCCTCCTCAATATAATCTTGCATAATAAGTTTTATATCATCTACAAATAAAACATTAACGTCTTTTCCTAATAAGTTATTTTGCAAGTCATACCAAATACTAGAATTATCAGGATTTAAAGCCTCTTGAGACTGAACTAAACTATCTGAATTAGGTGTGTTTCTTTTTCCTGTAGGGCTGGAAGATAATTCTTCAGATAATTCAGCTCCTGCTTTAAAATCAGAAAAAGGTCCAGCAAAAGTTTCTACTGCAAATAAAGTTGTTAATAAAATTAAAAAAAGTTTAATCAAAGTTTTCCCCACACATATATATATAGTATATAGCTAAAAGTGTTTATAATTTCAAACATTAACCTTTTAATTAATATTTAGAAATATAATATGATATTAAAAAAATTTTATAATAGTATTTTAAAACTGTCAGCTAAACCTAAAGCTGAGAAATTTCTAGCATTGGTGGCTTTTTCAGAAAGTTCTTTTTTTCCAATACCTCCTGACTTATTACTTTTACCAATGGCTCTTGCCAGACCTTTAAAATGGATAAGATTAGCTTTAATTACAACAGTATTTTCAGTTTTAGGAGGCATACTAGGCTATTTAATCGGTGTTTTTTTATGGGAAACAATAGGACAGTATATAATTGGAATTTATCATTTAGAAGAAAAATTTATTAATTTTAAAGATAATTATAATACAAATGGAGCTCTCATTGTATTCATTGCTGGATTTACTCCCATACCCTATAAGCTAATCACTATTGCATCAGGGGGAATGAATTTAAATATAATAATATTTATAATCGCATCCATTTTATCAAGAGGAGCTCGTTTCTTCTTACTGACAGGAATAATTAGAATTTTTGGTAATACCGCAAAATTATTTATTGATAAATATTTTAGTTTTTTAACTCTTATTGTAGGCTTAATTTTAATACTTTTAACTCTATGGATATACATGTGATTAATAAACTAAAATTTAGCCTTTCAAACCCTCCATTTATATCATTTATTATAGGAATATTTGCACTCTTATTTGCCTTTTACTTACAATATATTTTAGGTTATGAGCCATGTAAATTATGCATGTATCAAAGATATGGATATATATTAGTTTTACTATTAAGCCTACTAGGATTCTTTTTATATCAAAACAAGCTTATACCTGTTTTATTAATTATATCCTTTATAATTATTGCATCTATTGGTTTTTGGCATTTAGGAATAGAGCAACAATGGTGGGCAGCATCATTAGAATGCTCTGGCATCACAGAAAATATTGGAAGTCTAAAAGAAGAATTAAAGAATATTAACAATAGACCAGTTGCTGCCTGTGATCAAATTTCACCAAAATTTTTAAATATTACTTTAGTTCAATGGAGTTTTATATATGCACTAGTTTCTTTTATATTTTTAACTATATTAATTATAAAATTAAATGTAAGAAAAGATATCTCATGAAAAATATATTAACTAATAATAAAGCTAAAAATAAAATTATATCAGAGATGATAAGAGTTAACCAAGCTGGGGAATTTGGAGCGCAAAAAATATATGAAGGACAATTAGCAGTTTTAAAAAATGATAAAACTATTAAAAAAATGTCTGAGCAAGAAAAAAAACATTTAGAAACATTTAATAAAATTCTTATTAAAAGAGGTATAAGACCGACTGCCTTATCACCATTTTGGGATTTAGGCGGCTATTTACTTGGAGTCACTACAGCTTTAATAGATAGAAAAGCGGCAATGGCTTGTACAGTTGCAGTTGAAGAAGTTATTGAAGAACATTATAAAGATCAGCAAAATATATTAAAAAAAGATAATACTGAAAAAGAACTTATAAAAATAATTAAAAAATTTAGAGAGGAAGAAATAGAGCACAAAGATATTGCTTTAGAACATAACGCTCAAGATCTTAAAGGATATCAATTAATGACTAAAGGAATAAAAACCATTACTAAATTAGCAATTTTTCTATCTAAAAAAATTTAAGCTATACGGTAAATGACTCCCCACAGCCACACCTAGCGCTTTCATTTGGATTATTAAATGTAAAACTCGACTGAAGCTTATCTTGGCTCCAATCTACTTCTGATCCTATAAGAAATAAAGTAGCAGCTGCATCAATATAAATATTTACACCTTCTTTTACAATTTTCTCATCTGTAGACTTTTCTTCCAATGCATAACTTACATCATAAGTCATACCCGAACATCCTCCTGTCTTAATACCAAACCTTACTCCCATTGCTTCTTTAGGAGCATCTTTAAGTAAAGCCTTAATTCTATTTAAAGCTCTATTCGAAAAAGTTAATATTTCAGGTCTAGGTTGGGATAATTTATTCATAATCTTTCCTTTAAAAAAAGCCTAATTCAAGTCGCGCAGCTTCACTCATATTATCCTGAGTCCAAGTAGGCTCCCAAACTATTTCAACTCTAACATCTCCGACATTGTCACATTTTGATACGGCTTCAGCGACTCTGTCAGGAATAGTTTCAGCTTCCGGACAATTAGGGGTTGTTAATGTCATTGTAATTAATACATTATTTTTATCATCTATATCAATATTATATACTAGACCCAATTCCCAAATACTTACAGGTATTTCTGGATCATATACTGTTCCTAAAGCCTCAATTATTAATTCTTTAAGAATACTATTAGAGTTTTCACTTTCTATACTCATTTAAAATACCTTCTTTAAATCAAATATAAATAATTTTTTAAACTTTTTCAAAAACTTTACCTACTTTTATAATTGCTTCTGCTAAAGCTTCAAAATCCTCTTTATTATTATAATAGCCTACAGATGCTCTAACAGTCGAAGGCACTTTATACCTTTCCATTGTTGGTTGGGCGCAATGGTGTCCAGTTCTTACTGCAATATTGTATGTATTTAATAATGTACCTAAATCATGAGAATGAATATCTTTATAGATAAAAGATATTACACCCCCTCTATTAGAAGGCTCACCAATAATTCTTAATCCTTTAATATTTTTTAAGATACTTATGCCTTCATTAATTACATTTTTTGAATGGTCATAAATATTATTCATTCCTATTTCTTGCATCCAATTTAAAGCAGATCCTAACCCAATTGCACCAACTATATTTGGTGTTCCAGCTTCATATTTACTTGGTAGGCCTGCATAAGTAGTATTTTCAAATGTTACCTTATCAATCATATCTCCTCCTCCTTGATAAGGAGGTGCTTCAGATAAAATTTCTTCCCTACCATATAATACTCCTATTCCAGTAGGTCCGTATGTTTTATGGCCAGAAAAAACATAAAAATCACATTCCATATCTTGCACATCAACTTCTAAAATAGGAGCCGCCTGACAACCATCAATAAGTGTGTATATACCTCTTGATTTAGCTTCCTTACATATTTCTTTTACAGGAATAATTGAACCTATAGCATTAGAAATATGAGTTATACTTATAAATTTTGTTTTAGAAGTAACATTTTTAAAAACTGATTCTAATGATACCTCGCCATTTTCATCTGACTCTGCAATTTTAATAACTGCATTATGTTTTTTTGCTACTATCTGCCATGGAACAATGTTTGAATGATGTTCTAACCGTGATAAAATTATTTCATCGCCTTCTTCAATTTTTGTATCTGCAACTGTTGAAGCAACCAAATTAATAGCTTCTGTTGCTCCCCTTACAAATATAATTTCTCTAACAGAATTTGCATTAATGAAATTTTTAACAATCTCTCTTGCATCTTCATGCATATCAGTTGCTTCTTGGCTAAGTCTATAAACTCCTCTATGAATGTTTGCATAATGGTTTGAATAAGCTTCATTTATAGATTTAAGAACTGAATATGGCTTTTGTGAACTAGCTGCACTATCAAGATATACTAAATCTCCATTATTAAATATTGGGAATTGTGATTTTATTTTGTTCTGTAATTTATTCATTAAAGTAATCCGACATCATTTTTTGTGCCCTATCTATAAAATTTTTATTAAGATCATCTATAATTATATTACCGAAAGAACTTACTAATAATTTTCTAGCTTCTACTTCAGGAATTCCTCTAGAACGTAAATAAAACATTTGTTCTAAACTTAAATTACCTATAGTCACTCCATGTGAACACCTTACATCATCAGCTAATATCTCTAACTCTGGTTTTGAATTGACTCTAGCTTTATTACTTAATAATAAACTTTTACTAGACATATTTGCTAAAGTACCATCAGAACCTTTATCTACTCTAACTTTACCTTGAAATGATGCTTTTGATTTTTCATTTAAAATTATTCTAGCTTTCTGATCACTAAAAGTATTTTTTTTAGAATGCTTAACCTTTGTTAAGCCCTCTAGAAGAGAATCTTTAGAACCAAGTAATAACATATCTATTTTAGTTGATGCATTTTCTCCTATAAGATTAATTCTATTTTCAGATCTCACCTGACCTAACGCGCTTATGATAGAAGTGCTAGTAAATTTAGAATCCTCATGAACTGCACCATGAATATTATTTATATGTATATTATTATTACTGCCTTTTATAAAACAATTAAATGAAAGTGAGGCACCTTCGGAAACATAAATATCTGTAACATGAGAAGTAAAAACTAAATCATTAGCTGTATCATTTATTATATTCTCTAATACTTCACATTCAGAGCCTTCTTCTAAGTAAACTAATGAACGCATATGTTGCATAGTATCTTTGCTATATTCTCCAATATGTAATAATTCTATAAAGCCAGGCACCTTTACATTTTTTTTAATATGTATAACGGCTCCTTCTTGATGAAATGCCGTATTAAAGGCTACGATACTTTGTGGCCTGCTATCAATAATATTTGATAATCTTTCTTCTGCATATTTATATGCGGAACTTATTTTACCTTTTAGAAAACTAGGATTATTTTTTATAAAATAAGTTAAAGTATTTACTTCTATTCCTTCTGGTAAATTATCGTATTCTATATTTGTAAGTGTGCCATTATAAAAAATTACTCTAATGACACAGTTGGAGTCTCTTTTTTCTATTAACTTAGAATTAATTTTAAATTTATTATCTGAAAAAGGTGTAAAATATTTTTCTTTTAAGTTTTTATATGAATGATTATTCCATTCTTCAACACTCTTATCTGGGAACCCATCTTTTTTAAATTGAGCAATAGCTTCTTCTCTTAGCTCCTTCAACCAACTGATATCTAGTCCAGGAAGTAGCAGTTTATTATCCTTATAAGACTCATAGTATTTGTGCTGTAAATTTTTCAAACTAATTTACCCCAGTAATCCCTTGATAACCTTTTTCTTCCAAAAGCAATGCTAAGGATTTATCACCAGTTTTTATGATTTTTCCATCTGCTAAAATATGTATAGTATCCGGTTTGAGATAATCTAGAAGTCTCTGATAGTGTGTTATAACTATTCCACTTAACTTATTTTCACGTAACTTATTAACTCCTTCTGCAACTATTTTTAAAGCATCTATGTCCAAACCTGAATCAGTTTCATCTAATATAGCTAAGGTCGGAGAAAGCATAGACATTTGAAATACTTCTGCTCGTTTCTTTTCACCTCCTGAAAAACCAACATTAACTGCCCTTTGAAAAAAGTCTTCACTCATTTCTAATTCTTTAGCTTTTTGTCTAGCCAATTTTAGAAACTCCATTGCATCCAGTTCATTCTCGCCTCTATTTCTTCTCTGCGCATTTAATGCTGTTCTAACAAAAGTAGATGTAGCAACGCCAGGTATCTCTACTGGATATTGGAAAGCTAAGAAAACTCCTGCAGAAGCTCTTTCTTCAGTGGACATTTTAAGTAAATCATTACCCAAATACTTTATTGTTCCATTTACAATATTATATCCTTCCTTACCAGCTAAAACGGATGCAAGTGTGGATTTACCGGAGCCATTAGGGCCCATAATAGCAGCCATTTCTCCATGTTCTATTTTTAAAGATAAACCTTTGAGGATTTCTTTTTTATCTACCTCAACATATAAATCTTTGATTTCTAGTGTATTACTCAATTTGTACCTCTTATTATTTATAGTTAGCCAACAGAACCTTCAAGACTCACACCTAAAAGTTTTTGAGCTTCAACTGCAAATTCCATAGGTAGTTTTTTTAAAACTTCTTTTGCAAACCCATTAACTATTAATGCTACTGCTTCTTCAGGATTTAAGCCTCTTTGCTGAACATAAAAAAGTTGTTCGTCGCTTATTTTTGAAGTCGTGGCTTCATGTGCAACTTCTGCAGTAGGATTTCTTGAATCAATATAAGGAACTGTGTGTCCTCCACAATTTTTGCCTATTAATAGAGAATCACATTGTGAAAAATTCGTAGCATTATCTGCACCAGCCTGCATTCTAACTAATCCTCTATAAGTTTGTTGCCCATATCCTGCTGAAATACCCTTAGAAATAATAGTAGATTTAGTATTTTTGCCAATATGTATCATCTTAGTGCCAGTATCAGCTTGTTGCTTTTTGTTTGAAATAGCTACTGAATAAAATTCCCCGATTGAATTATCTCCCTGTAATAAAACAGAAGGATACTTCCAAGTGATAGAAGACCCTGTTTCGACTTGCGTCCAAGAGATTTTAGAATTGACTCCTCTACATGCTCCACGTTTTGTAACAAAATTATATATACCACCTTTACCATTTTCATCTCCTGGATACCAGTTTTGAACTGTGGAATACTTTATTTCAGCATCATCAAGTGCAACTAACTCAACTACTGCTGCATGAAGTTGATTCTCATCACGCATCGGAGCCGTACAACCTTCCAGATAGGATACATATGAACCTTTATCAGCAATGATTAATGTTCTCTCAAATTGTCCTGTTTCCGCAGCATTAATTCTAAAATATGTACTTAAGTCCATTGGACATCTCACGCCTTCAGGGATATATACAAAAGAACCATCAGAATATACTGCAGAATTTAATGCAGCATAAAAATTATCTGTTTGCGGTACTACTGATCCCAAATATTTTTTTACTAAATCTGGATGCTTTTTTACTGCTTCTGAAATAGGACAGAATATTATACCTAATTCTGATAATTTAGACTTAAAAGTGGTGGCTACTGAAACAGAATCAAATACAGCATCTACAGCAACATTACCAGAACCTACAATTCCAGCCAACATCTCTTGTTCTTTGATTGGAATACCTAACTTATTATAGGTACTCAAAATCTCTGGGTCTATTTCATCTAAACTTTTAGGTTTGTCTGCGTCAGATTTGGGAGCCGCATAATAATATGCATCTTGAAAATCTATTTTAGGAAAATGGATATTTGCCCACTTCGGCTCCTCTGTATTCATTTTTAACCATTTTCTATATGCATCTAATCTCCATTCAAGTAACCATAAAGGCTCATCATTCTTTTTAGAAATAAATTTTACTATATCCTCACTTAAGCCCTTCGGGGCAAACTCTGTCTCAATATCTGTTACAAAGCCATATTTATAATCTTTAGTAGCTTTTTCAACTGCACTAATTGTTTCTGTATTTGCTGCCATAATTTATTCAATTCTCTTATTAGTGGTAAAAAGGTTCATACTCTTCTTATACTGTAAATTAGCTACAAATGGATTGGCCATTTCAGCAATACTTACAGAATTTAAAGCTTCTCTAATCGTATTATTTATTATTTGCCAATTACCTTGAGAAGGGCACATAGATTCTAATTCACAACAATGGTTTTTATCTTCTTCTACACAGACAGTTAATGCTACTTGCCCATCTATAATATCTATAATATCTCCTATAGAAATATCTTCTGCTTTCATCATTAACTTGTATCCTCCAGCTACCCCACGAATTGAATTAGTAATGTTAGCTTTGGTTAACTTTGTTAAAATTTTACTTATAGTTGTAATTTTTAATGCAGTGATAGTTGAAAGTTCATGTGCACTATAAACTTTATTCTCAGCACTAGACATTTTACAAACCAAAAGAATAGCGTAATCTGCCATCCTAGATACTTTTATCATTTTAATAATTCCCAAAAAATATTAAGATCGTTATATATAGGGATATATAGTATTCTAGACTAATTTGGTCAAGTATTATTTATCTAGGTAGATCTGACGCACCCATTAAATATTGATCTATAGATCTTGCTGCTTGTCTTCCTTCTCTTATAGCCCACACTACAAGAGATTGCCCTCTTCTCATATCTCCTGCAGAAAATACACCTTTTACAGAAGTATGATAGTCATCAGTATTAGCACTAATATTACTTCTATTATCCAACTTAAATGAATTATCATTATTAATATTATTTAAAATTGGACCCGTAAAGCCCATTGCTAATAAAGAAAGATCGGCTTTGATATTAAATTCAGTATTAGGAATAACTTTCATATTCTCATCTACACGATGGCATTTTAAACCTTCTAATACGCCATTTTTCCCATAAAAACTATCTGTTAATACTGAAAAATCTCTAATAGCACCTTCCGCCTGAGAACTTGATACCCTCATTTTAATTGGCCAATCTGGCCATGTCAGAGCTTTATCTTCCTTTTCTGGCGGAATAGGCATAATTTCAATCTGAGTGACACTTTTAGCTCCCTGCCTAAAGGAAGTACCTATACAATCTGAACCTGTATCACCTCCTCCAATCACTACAACATTTTTATCTTTAGCTGTTATATTATATTTTTCGTTAAAACTCTCTCCAGAAACTCTTTTATTTTGGAAAGGAAGAAAGTCCATAGCGAACATTACACCCTTTAATTCCCTTCCTGGAATTTTTAAATCTCTAGGAGTTTCTGCGCCACCACTCAATAATATAGCATCATAATTATTTTTTAATTCATTTAGGCTGATATCTATTCCAACATTTACGTTAGTTTTTATCACTAAGCCTTCATCTTCCATCTGTTTTTGTCTTCTATCAATTAAATGTTTTTCCATTTTAAAATCTGGAATACCATATCTTAATAGGCCACCTATCTTACTATTTTTTTCATAAAGTGTGACATTATGTCCAACCCTTATAAGTTGCTGAGCAGCAGCCATACCAGCAGGGCCAGAACCAATAACAGCTATTTTTTTATTTGTATTTAAATCTAATATTTGTGGTTTAATTAAACCTTTTTTCCAAGCATTATCTACAATTGCACATTCAATATTTTTAATAGTTACAGGATTATCATCTATATTTAATGTACAAGCTGCTTCACAAGGAGCAGGGCATATTCTACCTGTAAATTCTGGAAAATTATTAGTTGAATGAAGAACCTCAATAGCCTCTTCCCATTTATTATTATAAACTAAATCATTCCAATCTGGTATTATATTATTTACTGGGCAACCTGTATGACAGTAAGGAATTCCACAATCCATACAGCGTGCTCCTTGATCAGAAATAACTTTTTTCTCAAGGTCTTGTGTAAACTCATTAAAATTTTTTAATCTTTCTTCTACAGGCTTATATGATTTGTCTACTCTGTCAATTTCTAAAAAACCAGTTATTTTTCCCATCTTTTTACCTCTATTTTATGCAACTATTTTATTATTATTATTTTCATTTTGCACTAATACTTTTTTATAATCTATAGGCATAATTTTTTTAAAATATTTAAGATTATTTCTCCAACTTTTAACAATATTTTTAGCCAAATTACTATCAGTATATTTTATATGTCTATCTATTAAAAACCTGATACGTAAATCATCATTAATTAATAGGTTATCAGAAACCTTAAAATCATTATTATATTCTGGGTTATTAATATCACTAACCTCAAGATCATCTATATTTACCATTTCTGTATTTAAATAATTGTTAATCCTATCGTTAGGGTCATATATATAAGCAACTCCTCCACTCATACCTGCTGCAAAATTTCTCCCAATAGATCCTAAACACAAAACAATGCCTCCGGTCATATATTCACAGCCATGATCTCCTACTCCTTCAATAACTGATATTGCGCCTGAGTTTCTTACACAATAACGTTCTCCTGCAATACCATTGAAATAACACTCTCCTGATATTGCTCCATATAATACAGTATTTCCAATAACCATAGAATCTTCAGGTACAATTTTAGAATCTTTTGTAGGCCTTATTATTAATTTTCCCCCTGAAAGACCTTTTCCAACATAATCATTTGCTTCTCCATAAAGATTAAAAGTAACACCTTTTGCTAAAAAGGCTCCAAATGATTGGCCAGCTGTTCCAGTAAAATTAAATTTTAATGTATCTTCTTCTAAACCAGAATGACCCTTAAGTGCTGCTATCTTGCCTGATAACATAGCTCCTGTTGTTCTATCAGTATTTTTAATATTTAATTCAATTTCTTGGCTATCTTCATTCTTTAAATAATTTTCAAATAAAGGAATTAATTTTTTATCTAAAATATTGTCAATAGGGTGTACCTGTCTTTCAGAATTAAATATTGCTATATTTTTTCCTACTTCAGGTTTATAAAACAATTTAGAAAAATCTAAACTCTTTGTTTTCCAGTGAGTAATAGCATGATTTGTATCTAACTTATCAACTCTTCCTATCATCTCATTAAATGTTTTAAAT
>CEQQ01144716.1_pt1 | contig 13104 bp, 11 predicted proteins | sample 531041 | NCBI WGS metagenome assembly CEQQ01 (sample SAMEA2621222, study PRJEB7988) | marine metagenome | biome: marine biome (ENVO:00000447); feature: deep chlorophyll maximum layer (ENVO:xxxxxxxx); material: "saline water (ENVO:00002010), including plankton (ENVO:xxxxxxxx)" | depth 150 m | reverse complement strand
GGATCATCCTAAGGATGCTATAGATAGGTTCCGGGATAGCGAATAAGCTTTTCAGAGAACTCCTAAATGACCCTAATTGCTCTTCGTTAGGGAGATCTTCGTTCCACAGAAGATAAGTTGCCTCTTCAAAGCTAATACGGTCGGATAATTCGCGAATATCATAACCGCGGTAAATAAGTTCGCCTTTATCGCCATTAATTGATGCGATTTCAGTAGTGTCAATGTTGACACCAGCTAATCCAGGAAAAATATTGTGTTCCATCTGTCCTCCTTATCCTTACTATTGAGACTTCTTTAATGATACCAATGTGTTTGCCGTAGATTCCTGTTTTTGATTAAAACTGCTCACATCTAAACTTTTAGTGCCTTAGGTTAATTAGTTTTACGCTTAAGGTTTCACCGAAAAAGTATTGAGGTAATTCAGCATTGAAAATACGGGATAGGTCAGCTCAAAAACGTCTTCCCCCGGCCAGAACCTAGCCCAAAGCGGATTTGTGATTTTATATTACCACCTACGTTCTACAGGGTATTTTGCACGTCACCTGGAGCTTTGTATAGGGGATGCTTTACAGAGTTAACTAATGTACCGGTGATAGACTGGTATTGGGTAGACTGCCGATCTCTTACCTAGGGTCAATTGGGCCGCTTGGAAAACTATCGGAAGTTACTCAGAGGCTAAAGGTTATGATGGATTTGCGACGGGGAAGTTTACAATTGGTCAGTGATTTGATAAAGACTTCAAGCATATCTAGGGGATACCACTTCACCTTTTCTGGAGGCGAAGTGTGATACGAAATTCTCAACTCTTCGAGCCCTTCACTGATGAACCGATCAGCGTTGTGTCGGAATCCGGAGAATGGACAGGTAGTTTCGAATTTGATTTAGATCCTGTACTAGTTAAACAAATGTACCGAGAAATGGTGGCTACTCGGCTCCTTGATGAAAGGATGATTCGTCTTCAAAGAACCGGTCGGATTAGTTTTGTTGCTCCGGCTGCTGGGCATGAGGCTGCTCAGGTAGCTACCGCTCACACTGTTATCCCCAAGGAAGATTGGCTTTTCCCTTATTATCGAGATTCGGGACTAGTACTAGCTCTTGGAATACCTCCGGTGGAATTATTTGGGCAAATTATGGCTTCCCGGGCAGATCCTAACCGAGGTCGTCAAATGCCTGCTCACCCAGGATCTAAGGCTTTTAATCTATTTACTGGTGCTTCTCCGATTGCTTCCCACATTGCGCCTGCTGTTGGTGCGGCAATCAGCATGAAGCTTCGTGGTACTGGCCAAGTAGTAGTTACTAATTTTGGGGATGGGGCTACCAGTGAAGGAGACTTTCATGCTGGTATTAACTTTGCTGGTGCTGAAGGTGCCCCCATAGTATTTGTATGCGAGAACAACCGCTACGCTCTCAGCGTCGGATACAACAAGCAAACTGGTTCTGAAAACATTGCGATGAAAGCTCATGCATATGGAATGCCTGGTTATCACGTGGACGGTATGGACCTTCTTGCGTGTTATTTCGTGATGCGAGATGCGGTCAAGCGTGCACGAGATGGTGCAGGACCATCATTGGTCGAGATGGTGGTATACCGCTATGGACCTCATTCTTCGGCAGACGACGATAGTCAGTATCGTCCCAAGGAAGAGGTAGAAGCATGGTGGCGTCGTGATCCACTCGTTCGCACGAAACGATTCTTGGAAAAGCTAGATCTGATTAACGAAGAGGAGGACCTGGCTCTCCGTCATGAGGTAGATACGGAACTTAAAGAAGCTGCAAAACTTGCTGATCAGGCTGGACCAATTCCGACTGATTGGATGTTTGAGGATGTTTTTGATGAACTCCCGCCTCACCTCCTAACTCAACGAAAAGAAATCGGATAGGTAAAGCGGAAATGGCTGCTCAGACGATAGTGCAGACCATTGCACGGACCTTGGATGAAGAAATGACGCGCGATGAGCGTGTTGTTGTGATGGGTGAGGATGTTGCTAAACGTGGTGGGGTCTTCCGCGCTACAGAGAATTTATTTGATAAGTATGGGCCGGATCGAGTGATTGATTCTCCGTTGTCAGAAGCTGCAATTATCGGAGCAGCTGTTGGTATGGCAGTTCACGGTCTTCGGCCTGTAGCAGAGATTCAATTCGCTGATTATGTCTTTCCTGGATTTGACCAGCTGGTGTCTCAAGCAGCCAAGTTACGTTATCGTTCCGGGGGACAATTTTTCGCCCCAATGGTCGTTCGTATGCCAGCAGGTGGTGGCGTAAAGGGAGGGCATCACCACTCCCAGAATCCAGAAACTCACTTTGTTCATACTCCGGGTCTAAAGGTGGTCTATCCGTCTAACCCAGTTGATACGAGGGGTCTATTAAAGACGGCTATTCGTGACGATGATCCCGTGGTTTTTCTAGAGCCGAAGCGTCTCTACCGAGCTTCGAAAGAATCAGTGCCCAAAGAAGAAGTTCTCATTCCACTTGGTCAAGCACGGATACTGCGTGACGGGAATGATGTGGTTCTGGTCTCTTACGGAAGTAGTATGGCTGAAACTACCCAAGCGGCCGATGCTCTTGAGCAACAAGGCTTTTCAGTTGCCTTAATTGATCTCAGAAGTTTATTGCCCTGGGATCGTGAAACCGTTCTTAGTGAAGTGGCGCGAGTAGGCCGGGTTGTTCTTGTTTCGGAAGCACCCCGACAACTGAATTTTGTTAGCGAGGTAGCAGCGGTCATTAGCGAGGAGATTCTAGATAGTCTCTTGGCTCCACCGCTCCGAGTGACAGGTTTTGATACTCCATTCCCCTATGCGCAAGAACGTACTTACTTGCCTAGCCTTAATCGCATTCTTAAAGCCGTGCAGAAAGCCCTGGATTATTAAGTCATGAAAGTTGTCTGTTGGATTTTGGTCCAATTATTGGCGCAACACCGACCTTATTAGATGGTTGGTTAAGGAGAGCTAATGCCGAGAGAATTCTTATTGCCGGAGCTTGCAGAGAGTGTTGTTGAGGGCGAGATCGTTTCGTGGCTTGTCCAAGAGGGTGAGGGTGTTAGTGAGGATCAGCCAATTGTTGAGGTAATGACTGACAAAGTAACTGTAGAGCTACCGAGTCCTTTTTCTGGAATTCTCGAAAGACATCTTGTAGCCGAGGGTGATGTGGTAGAGGTCAATCGGCCAATAGCTCTTTTCTCTGAGGAGGGTGAGTCTGGAGTTACAGATGGCGATCGCGCTAGCTATAAAAAGATCGAAACAAAGGTTACGGACGAGGAAGATGGGGAGGCTCTCACTTTATTTACTCCCTCGAGCGAGGAAGAAGATACTCCCATATTTCAAGTACGAACTAACCAGCGAGATCGTCTCGAAGACGATGGTGAGGCCGACTCTACTAGTTCGGAAGTTCGTGTGCTGGCGGTTCCTGCTGCTCGTAAGTTAGCTCGGGAACTAGGTTTGGAAATCCAAGCAATTCAGGGTACCGGTCCGAAAGGTCGGATCCAGATTGAAGACGTTAAAACCCACGCTAAACGTGGAACCATAAGATCTTCCGATACCGCAACCCTTTACGTTTCTCCATCTGGGTATGAAGAGCTAGAGGAGCGGTTACCTTTCCGCGGAATTCGTCGGGCAACCTCTAATCAAATGGTGGCTTCCCATTTGCAGACGGTAAGAACCCTACATGTGGATGAGGCGGATGTTTCTCGACTTGTTCGTGTACGTAGTCGCTTGAAACCAATTGCTGCTGAGCGCGGAATTTCTCTTTCATACCTCCCCTTTATAATGAAGGCAGTAGCTTCAGCACTTAAGTCTTTCCCGTCGCTAAATTCTAGCCTTGATGAAGAGGCAGGCGAGATTGTGCTTAAGAAATATGTCAACGTCAGTATGGCTGTTGCTACAGAAACGGGCTTGGTTGTTCCGGTTGTACACAATGTAGACCGCAAAGGCCTTCTTGAGATCGCTACTGATATCCTCGACAAAGCGACTAAAGCCCGAAAAGGTGGGCTCACTAAGGAAGACGTCTCCGGAGGATCATTTTCGATAACCAATGTTGGCTCTCTTGGGGGCTTGTTTAGTTTCCCAATAATAAATATTCCGGAAGCGGCTATCTTGGGCGTACATACAATTAAGAAGCGTCCCGTTGTGCTCGATGACGAAAGTATTGTTGCAAGGCCCATGGTGTATTTGAGCCTTTCGTTCGACCACCGCCTTGTAGACGGTGCTGAAGCTGTTGCTTTTACCAGCCAACTGATTCAAATGATCGAGGATCCGGAACGGTTGTTGTTGGAATTCTGAGGTCAAGGATTTAACAGAGAATGGTTAAGGCTCTATGGACAAAAAAATTAGTTGGCTTTCAGTGGGTTACTGATATCTTCCCGATAGCAAAATTACCACGTGTTTTGGGTCGGGCCGTACACTAGGCTGATGATCCGAGAAGATCTTCCAGTATTACCGAGGCAGCCTGGTTGCTATCTTTACAAAGATCAGCTTGGAAGAATTATTTATGTAGGTAAAGCTGTCAATCTTCATTCACGAGTGGGTAGTTATTTTAACGCAACACCTGGTAGGAAGGCCCGGGCCATCATTAGTGAGGCAGTGAGCCTAGAATTTTTAGTAGCTGAAAATGAGATTGATGCTTTATTACTGGAGGCTAATCTCATTAAAGGTCACAAACCGCGCTACAACGTCATGTTGAAGGATGATAAGACCTACCCCTTTTTGAAGCTTACTAATGAAGAGTTCCCGATGTTGCAATTTACCCGGAGAGTTACAAAGGACGGTAGCACCTACTATGGGCCTTACCCTAATGCAGGTGCTCTCCGGCGTGTTCAGGAGTTAATCGGTTCCCTTTTCCCCATTCGACAAAATAGCGGTTATCCAATGAAACAGCGCAAAAAGGCCTGCCTTCGTTTCCATATGGGACGTTGCCTTGCACCGTGTATCGGGGAGGCTGACCCAAACATCTATGCCAGTGTGGTTGACCAGGTGCGGTCTTTTTTGCAAGGGCGTGTTGAGGATACCGAAGCTGGTCTAGTCAAGGAAATGACTGCGGCAGCCGAGCGTCAAGACTTTGAGCTGGCGGCTACGTTTCGCGACCGGATCGATGCTCTCAGGAAGCTCACGGGTTTTGATAGTCCGGTTGTTAGTAATGCTGGTGAAAATTTAGATTTTCTTGGCTTTGCTGTTGGAGGAAATTTTGCTATGGTGCAGCTCTTCCAAATGCGTCAGGGTCGAGTAGTAGGTCGTGATAAACGATTTTTAACTAACGCTGTTGACGCTGAACCGAGTGAGATAGTTGACAGGTTTCTGGGAGAATATTATACCTATGCCCCCAATGTGCCACCTCTTATCTTGATTCCAGATTGTGAGCTCGAAATTACTGCCTGGACTACCTTTTTGAGCAATAGGGCAGGAAGAAAAGTAGAGCTGCGTACTCCCAAACGAGGCGATAAGGTTAGCCTGATGGGGATGGCAGTGCGCAATGCGCGTAGTGGCCTCGAATCAGAACTAGCTCTCCTTGAGCGTCGTGGTGAGACGCCCGGCGTCCAAGAGCTGCAGCAGCTTGTTGGTTTGGAGTTTCCCCCATGGCGTATAGAAGGGTTTGACGTTTCAAATCTTATGGGTACCCACACGGTTGCTGGTATTGCAGTGTTCGAGGGTGGCCGTTCGCTCAAGAAAGAGTACCGACGGTTACGTATTACAGGTCTCGATAAGCCAGATGATTTTGCCAGTATTTATCAGGCGGTCTATCGTCGTTTTACGGGCTCCCTTGCTGACAAACTAGCTCTACCGGATCTTTTATTGATCGATGGGGGTAAAGGACAATTGACTGCGGCCCGCAGAGCTCTTTGTGAGGCTGGATTGAAGATTCCGCTATTGGGATTAGCAAAGAGGAATGAAACGATTGTTACTGAGGAGAGAGGGGACATTGTGGTGCCTGAGACCAATCCGGGATTGCGCATGCTCATTTACATTCGTGATGAGACGCACCGGATAGCGGTCAGTTACAACCGCAAGTTGCGAGGAAAAGCTACGACACGATCCATCCTTGATGATGTTCCCGGTATTGGGCCTAAGCGAAGAAATGCCATATTAGGGTATGTCTCCTCAATTGAGGAATTGAAAGAGGCTACGATTGAGGAGCTCTCCCTTGTACCGGGTGTTGGGCGAGTAGCTGCTGAGTCAGTAAAAAGCTTTTTCTCTTTGGAAGGGGACGCTTCGGAAGTTGTTACTGATTATGGTGACTGACTTCCTATTTGCTAATCTGAAGGTGGTTATCATTAGTACGGATCTCCTGGTAGCGCTTAAACCATCCAGTTCTATGTAGTTCCATCTTGATGTCGATTCTCAAGGTATCCTTAGCCGTTGTACGCTTTACCTCACGGAACCCAACTTTCATGAAAGCAATTTGAGCTCGCAGATTATCACCAAAAGTAGATAGCTTGATATGTTCGAGTCCGAGGGTATTGAATGCGTAGTCCATTAAGGCGAAGATAGCTTCAGGGCCGTAACCTTGGCTCCAATGACTACGTTCTCCAATGATGATTCCTAACGTGCTAGTAGTGTGGCGGATATCATATAGTTCAATTGTGCCAATATATTCTTTATTTTGGTCGAATATCCCGAAAGTTTCTCGGTCTGGACGGCGACTGTCGGCGAGTAGTACCCGCTTTAGTAACCAAAGAGGCATTCGGCTTGTGGGTGTACCGTTAAGGTGTGCAATCTCTGGATCGCGGAGGTGTTTATGGATCCTGCGCCAGTCCTTGGGACCAAGTTCTTCGAGGGGTTTAAGCACCACACGCCGGAAGTTGGGCCACATTTATCCAGTTTAGCGCAACCATGGAGTCTGTACCGGTACCTAATCAAGGGTAGTCAGGTTTGAGACAGTGTTTCTTTAGGGGTTGATGGTGTTAACGTGAGTTTTATATGAATACTACTGAAGGAAAATTAAACTTCACCGTGTTTACTGAAAAATTTGCGGTTCTTCGAGAGGCTATCGGTCAAATAATCTTGGGCCAACAGGCCGTGGTGGAAGACCTATTAATAGCAATTTTAGCTAGGGGCCATGTTCTAATCGAAGGGGCACCTGGTCTTGGTAAAACTAGGCTAGTTCGGGCCTTTGCCGAGGCTACGAATCTGGGATTTGGAAGAATCCAATTTACTCCCGATCTAATGCCTGCTGATGTTACCGGCACCACTGTTTTTATCGAAGATGCTTCTTCTCCTCGTTTCGAGTTTCAGCCTGGACCTGTTTTCGTGAATGTGTTGTTAGCGGATGAAATTAATCGGGCTACCCCGAAAACCCAGGCAGCCCTTCTCGAGGCCATGCAAGAGCGTTCGATTACTATTTCAGGCTCGCGTAATGAATTACCAGAGCCGTTTATGGTCCTCGCGACTCAGAACCCGATTGAAATGGAAGGGACCTACCCTCTGCCGGAGGCTCAACTCGACCGTTTCTTGTTTAAGGTCATCATTAAGCGCCCAGACAGGGACACGTTACGTCGCATTATTCAGAATACTACAGGTCCTAATGAGATTGCTTTAAACTCGATTTTTGAGCGAGGAGAAATTGTTGAGTTGCAGAATATGTTGCGGGCTGTCCCAGTGGCGACCAGTGCTATAGAGCAGGTGGCGAACTTAATTGAGGCTACTCACGTGCACCCAATGGTCCGATTAGGCGCTAGTCCTCGCGGAGCGCAGGCGATAACGCTTGCTGCCAAGGGCTATGCCCTTGCGGAGGGTAGGCCCAACGTTGAGATTAATGATGTCAAGCGAGCAGTGTCACCGTCCTTGAGGCATCGTCTTTTACTCTCGTTTGAGGCTGAAGTGTCAGGTTTAGATCCCGATGTAATTATTGATGAGATTGTTGAATCGACTTTGACCGTGAGCAGGTGAAAGTTTAACGGTGATTACTTTACAAAGTCGTGCACTAATTGACCGATATTCTCTAGCATCCCGCTCTACTAGCGTGGCTGAAGGCGAAAGGCCTTCAAAAGGCGTAGGGGGTTCTGTCGAATTTCATGATTTTCGACCTTACCAGCACGGAGACGAATTGCGATACGTAGATTGGAATGTTTATGCTCGGACTGGGCGTCTTTACACCCGGCTTTATCAAGCTGATAGGACTGTAGATGTTCATATTGTTCTTGACACCAGTCGGAGCATGATGTTGGGCGGAAAACTCCGGTATAGTCGTTTTTTGGCGGCTTTGGTAGCGTACGTAGCTTTGCAAGATTCTCAGTGTCAAATACACTTATTTAGCGGAAGAACAAGTCGTCCATTTCATGGGGTTAACCGGGTCGGCGATATTTGGGAATTTATTGAAGAAACCCTTGTTGATCGTGAGGCTACGTTCACTCCTAGTGAAGCCCTCAAAAAGTTTGCGCTCGGGATACCCGCTTTTCGAGGAGCCGGGTTGGTGCTGATAATATCTGATTTGTTTGACGAAGCATCTTTACAGCCAGCACTCGCTGCTTTTCGGGCTCGTAGTCTAGATGCTAGCTTTCTTCACGTAATGGCTGAGGATGATTTGAGTCCTGATTTTGGTCATCTCGAGGTGGTTGATTTGGAAACGGGTGGGCATCTCTCCGTTGGTCCAGCTGAGGTCGAGTCTTATCATCAATCTGTCCGAGAGTTTTTGATGAAGACACGAGGGGCCATATTGCAAGCAGGATATCGCCATAGCCTCCTCAGATTTACAGAGGATGATACTGAGGCATTGGAGCGTAATGCGCTTTCTTCGCTAATCAGGGAAAGGATTTTCCAAAAACGATAGAAGGAAACTACCTTATAAGAAAGATCTGCGGGTTCGATAGTAGACCAATCTCGTCCTTTGTCAACAAAGGACGAGATTGGTCGGTGTGGCGGAGAGAGCGGGATTCGAACCCGCGAGGCAGTGATAACCACCTACACGCTTTCCAGGCGTGCTCCTTAAACCACTCGGACACCTCTCCGGACAACTACTAACATCCCGGAGTCTAGCAGTACCCCCAAACAGGGTCAACAATAATCGTTCCTAGGGTAAAGTTTAGAGTTAACATTGAGGAAACAGTTTACACATAATAGCAGTGCTAATTGATTACCAGAATTAACACGAGGGACGAATTATGGACCTCTATCTATTTTATAGCGTCGATTTTCTTTGACGGCTATCCTTGGGTAGGCCCATCAGATAAATTGGTGGGCTGCCAGATAAAGTTTAGGTTAGAGTTCGTCATGTCATATGAGATAGATCACCTTCTGTATGGTGTTCCAAAGCTAGACGCGGGAATTGCGAATTTGAAGCAGTTATTAGGGGTGGAGCCGGAATTAGGTGGGGAGCATCCGGGTTTTGGGACACGAAACGCCCTACTTTCTCTTGGTACCGGTGTTTATCTTGAACTAATCGCTCCAGATCCGCTACAGGATCTTACCGGCACTCGAGGAGAGGCGTTGTCTGCGCTAAATTCGCCAAAACTAATGACGTTTGCCTTGAGAACTAATGATCTTGGTCGGATACAAAGTCTAGCCGAACAAGTTGGGTTAAATACCTTGGGGCCGATAACAAGGTCCCGGCTGAAACCTAGTGGCCAAATCCTTCAGTGGCACCATTTAAAGTTTCCTGATAATCCGTTTGGAGAAGCACTGCCGTTCTTCATTGATTGGGGCGAGACTGAACATCCTTCCGAAACTTCTTGCGGAGGCTGTTCTTTGCAGGCCCTAGAGGTGTGGCATCCAGAGGGAAGTTCACTAGCGGAGCTCTACGCTGCTCTTGAGATAGACATCAAGGTTGGTGTGGACTCTGAAACCACCCTTCGGGCGGTGTTGGCCACACCTCGAGGTGACGTTACTCTGATTTAAGGGGGATCGATCCAAGGTTGTGCTTGTTGGTATCTGACAGTAATATGGGTACTGATAGTGTATGACTTCAATATAGTTACGAGGTTTTAGCCTTCAAGGTTAAGGAGAAAACATGCTTAGAGATCGAATAGTAAATCTCAGTACCCCTGAGGAGGTCCAGTCTTTCCTGGCTACTCATCCGACAAGCGTTATTTTCAAGGCTGGGACTTGTCACAAGACCATGCAGGGATTCGGATTTTTGCAGGAGAAACTTGAGCCTCGCGAGGACTTGATGCTAGGGATTATCAGGGTTGTCGAATGGCGTTCCTCGAGTAACCTGGTAGAGGAAATGACGGGAATTCGCCATGAGAGTCCGCAAATACTCCTCTTCAAGGATGGTGAAGCTGTTTTCGATGTAGATAACTGGAACATCACTCCTGAGGTTCTAGATGCTGGTTTAGAAAAGGCTCCTCTCAGTGGTGACGTTAAGCCTACTGAGGGTCTTACCACTAGCGATTTGTCGCGTTACATTCAGGTTTTAGAACAGTATCTGACCGGCATAATGAATCACCAGCAGTTTGAATACGTCTACACTACGATGTTTCGGGATGATGCGAGTCTCCGAAGTCGGGACGAAGTTGAAGTGCTCAACTCGATTTTCGGGGATGTCGACCAGCACATGAACATGCACTTGATGATGGCAGGCCGCTCTGAGGACAATAAAGTCCGTGAACGTGCTGAGGTTGCGTTCAGTAAGCTGAAAGAGTTAGCCAAGATTCCTGCCTGAACGTTACCCGGTTTGCTTTTGGGAAGCGATAAAATCGTTAGCCTTTTCGGGATTTCTGAGTTATTGATTTTATAACTGAGGTAGTGTTCTAAATATAAGTTAGGTCTGAGGTCAGACTGGGAATAGTGGCCCGCTTACAACTTCTAGGATAACTTATCTAGTAAACTGCGGACGCGGTGAATTCTTCTTTGCAAAAAAGACCAGCCATCCCACCCTCTAGCGGATTAAGTCAACCAGCTATCCTCTTTGGGATTATCTTTTTTAGCGTTGCTTACACTGGTCTCATTTGGTTACTAGGTTCCAGGCTTGAGACTATTCCTAAGCTTCCTGACCAGGGATATGCCTGGTACTTTTGGAAGTTACCTGAGCCAACTATCTGGTCTCGGGTAACTTCGTGGGGCTTCTACATGGCTCACCAGTTAGCTATGTGGGCGTTGATATATTATGCGCAGACAAGAGTAAAGCGTTATATAAACGGTCTACATCGGATAAACTACGTGGCTCTAGCGATTAATGCTAGTTTTATCCTTCTTCATCTATTGCAAACTCACCTCTGGTATGACGGTCTTGCCCAAGACGTGTCTATTTTCAGTAGTCAGGGAGCGGTCATAGTCATGCTCATCTGGGTCTTGTTGATGGAAAATCAACGCCGTGGCCTGTTTTTTGGAGCAAAGGTGCCTCTGGGAAAGCGAGTCCAGCAGTTTGCCAGGAAGTACCACGGGTACTTCTTTTCCTGGGCTGTGATTTACACCTTCTGGTATCACCCAGCTGAAGCTCTTTCAGGGCATCTATGGGGCTTTTTCTACACTACATTGCTTATTCTCCAAGGTGGCTTGATGTTCACGCGAGCGCATAAGAATAGGTACTGGACTGTGTTTTTAGAAGTAGTGGTTCTTGCCCATGGAACTCTTGTAGCAATTATGCAAGGGAATGGAATATGGCCAATGTTTTTTTTCGGGTTTGGGGGAATTTTTGTTATTACGCAGATGCATGGTTTGGGTTTGTCTCGAATATTACGAGGCCTGATTCTAGGTTGCTATGTCGTCGGTGCGATTTGGATTTACAGCGGCCGTGGTTTGGAAACCATTCATGAGATAATCAGAATTCCGATTATTGATTATCTTGGAGTTCTCGTGTTGTCGGGATTGCTCTCGTTGGGATTGTGGGTCACACGTCGTCTTCGGGCAGGTACTACGCCGGTCTTATAGACGTTGGTAAGCTACTATGGGATTTTAAGATCGATCTAGGCTCTCAACATAAGTCTGAGCTTCTGACAAACTGATGCCAGTAAGTGAAATGACCTTCTGAATCGCCTCGTTCTTGTCAGAACTAGCGATTGTACTTATTGCCTTCTCAAGGTCTGTCCGAAGGGGCAGTTTAGGGGTTTCATCGAGACCTTCTTTAGAATGTTCGTTCCGAGCTGATGATAAGGATTCGTCCGCCATGTCCTTCACAAGGCTTTCGACATATGCTTTAGCTTCACTAAATTTTACCCCGGTCTGATCTTGATATCTCTTGATTGCTTCAAGCTCTTTTCCCTCTGAGATTAGGGTATTAATCTCCCAAAGTTGCTCTTCATTGGGTTCCACTACGGCTGATTGGCCAGTTTCATTCAGCTCTCTCATGGATGAACGGCGTGTTCGGGCGGCATTGGACATTACTAGAAAGACTATGCCAATACCGACGTCTAACCACCGAGGCGGTGTTTTGGTGAAGATCCCACTTCCGGACGCTAAGAAGTAAACGGCAATAGCGAGAAAAATAAATCTCCTCATAATAATCCTCTCTAGAAACTTGGTTACCATCCGGTAAGTCGTTTCAGAACTGCTATAGGCAGGAGTATACGCGAACACTGTGTTCTTTCAGAACGGGTTTATCACTTTGACAAGACGTCTATTGCAACGTATATCTGGCAAAGGAGGGCCCCTATCTGTCCTCAAGGACACTCTGAATTTAGGGATTGTTGAGAGGTATTATCCAAAAATTTTTCGCCAGTTTACTGGTTTTCACCGATGCAAGATCAACTTTCGGGTCGATTAAGCGCTGTTCTGGTCGTCCGTTTAAAGAAGCAACAGCATCAACTCTAATCTCAATACCTTCGGTTCCGGTCGGATCAAGATTGAGTTTTAGATAGCGGGAAAATTGCCGGATCATGTCTGGTCGGCTAGACATTTTTTGATACTGTCGTGCCGTGAGGGTGAAAAGGGGATTTATGCTTTTAGCTTCTCCAGTTTTTGGTTTATAAGCAAAGAAACGCACCTTTGCCTCTTTAGCGCGGAGCTTCATGTGCCAAGCAAAGCGATGACCTTCCTCAGTCCAATGCACCACACTTGGAATTAAGTAGTGTCGTAGCGGAATGGTTACTTGAAAAATCATCCATAATGCGAGGAGAATGCTCGTAACTTTGTGCGATTTAGTGATGGTATAAAAAGTTTTATTCGGTAGCGACAATGACTTTTCTTCTGGCCATAATGCGTCAATTGCTAACCAGGAAATTACTAGCCCTGAAAGAATACCAACA
>CEQQ01016399.1_pt1 | contig 13121 bp, 9 predicted proteins | sample 531041 | NCBI WGS metagenome assembly CEQQ01 (sample SAMEA2621222, study PRJEB7988) | marine metagenome | biome: marine biome (ENVO:00000447); feature: deep chlorophyll maximum layer (ENVO:xxxxxxxx); material: "saline water (ENVO:00002010), including plankton (ENVO:xxxxxxxx)" | depth 150 m | reverse complement strand
TCGCGAAGACTTTACCTTCGAAATTTTATCATGATAAATCTCTTTTCGATTCACTCCTTTCAGTGTTCAACGGTTGGCAATACGCGGCTCACGATTCTGAATTAGAGACCAACGCCATTACCCCACTAAATCACATTGAGTCAATTACTGGCGAACCTACAATAATTGTGAGGGGCGATAAAGTAGAGTGCTTATCGAATATTTGTACTCACAGGGGGATGCGTCTGATATCACAGCCTTGTAACAAATCTACTTTGCAATGTGAATATCACGGCCGTACCTTTGATTTGGAAGGTAACATGAAGCACATGCCTGAATTTGAGCAAGCGATAGGGTTTCCTAGCGAATCGGACAACTTGCACAAGTTTGCCATGGATGCCTGGAAAGGCCTACATTTCATTTCACAGGAAGATGCCCAACAATTGCCATGGGATGAACTAAACGAACGGTTTGGATTTCTTGATATCGAATCATATGTTCACGACCCAAGTCGCGATAGAGACCATTCAATCGCAGCAAATTGGATGCTATATGTCGACAATTATCTTGAAGGATTTCATATTCCATTTGTTCATCCAGAATTGAATCAAACATTGGATTATTCAGGCTATTCAACAGAAGTCTTCGAAGGAGGAGTATTGCAAATTGGCAAAGCGTCAGAAGGTGATGTCAAATTCGATTTGCCCGAAACTCATCCGGATTTTGGACAAGAAATCGCTGCATATTATCTGTGGATGTTTCCAAATATGATGTTCAATTTCTACCCCTGGGGGCTTTCACTGAACATCGTGATACCGGTTTCATCTGAAGAAACCCGGGTGTTGTATCGGGGTTATGTCAAAGACGCAGCCCTTGCTGAAAAAGGCGCAGGATCTATTCTTGATACAGTTGAGATTCAAGACCAGAACATTATCGAGGAAGTGCACAAATCTATGCACTCAAAGGTATATGATAGAGGTAGATATTCTCCCACTCGTGAACAAGGAGTACATCACTTTCACAGAATTATATCGAAGATTTATGAGCAGATGTTTTAGGTGCACATTGCCACCAATGGATGGGCGAAGTTGATGGAAGAGTTGCCTTTGTTAACTATGACGAAATCTCGTATAGTTGGCGTTCAGCCAAATATATCACAAGAATCACAAGCACTTTTGGAAACACTTTCTGGGCTCTGCTCATTTCACACCTGCGGAGATTTAGCCAGCTTCTTGTTCACAGAGATGTTTAGGGATTTAGTCGGCGAAGGAGAGCCCTGGATTATTTTCGAAATAGGTGTTTACAAAGACCATACTAAAACAATAGAATCCATCCCTGTTCATGACGGAATTACTCTTGCAGATGGGGCAATGTCAGGAGGGATTCCAGGCCACCTTGCCTTAGTCAAATCCGAAGCCGAGTGCTCGAAAACCCTCTCAATTTGGCATAATCAAGTAGTAAACGGATAAAGCGATTCTTTGAAAGGGGGCCTATGGCCCCATTAAACCGGAGAGAGGTCCATGGGCGACGACAATTTCCGAGACGCGCTGCCCGACCCGGACCCGGAACAGACTCTAGAATGGCAAGAAGCAATACGTGCGGTAAGCGATGCTTTGGGCCCAGAAAGGGCACACCGATTGTTGATGCAGACAATTGGGGCGGCTAGAGAAGAAGGCATCGATATCGATGTTGTAAACACTCCATATCTCAATACAATTCACCCTTCACAACAACCAGCATATCCTGGTGACTTGGAGATGGAAAAGCGTATTCACGGGATTATTTCTTGGAATGCAATGATGATGGTCACTAGAGCCAACAAAGCAAATGATGGAATTGGCGGGCACATCTCGACTTTCGCATCAAACTCTCACCTTTGGGAAGTAGGTCAAAATCACTACTATCGTGGCAAGGATTTGGATGGTTGGGGAGACCATGTTTACTGGCAAGGCCATGCAAGCCCTGGCGTATATTCTCGAGCTTGGTTAGAGGGTAGATTGACGAGAGAAAACATTGACAATTTCAGAATCGAATGTGATGGAAATGGGCTTTCATCATATCCTCACCCAAGGCTAATGCCTGATTTTTGGGAATACCCTAGTGTTTCGATGGGCCTTGGAGGTATGACAGCGATACACACTGCACGCTTCAACAGGTATCTCTCTAGCCGCGGACTTGCGGATACTTCCAATTCCAGAGTTTGGTACACAATGGGCGACGGTGAATCGGATGAACCCGAGTCGCTTTCTCAACTAACTCTTGCATCTAGGGAGAATCTCAATAATGTGATTATGATAATGAATTGTAATCTGCAAAGACTGGATGGGCCAGTCCGAGGTAACTCAAAAATCGTTCAGGAATTAGAAGGACGGTTCAGAGGCTCTGGATGGAATGTGATCAAGATTCTGTGGGGCTCAATGTGGGATGATTTGTTCGCCCGAGATTCAGAAGGCGCGTTGGCAAATAGGCTACAAGAGTTGGTCGATGGAGACGAACAAAGAATCTTCACAAGCGACGCTTCAACGTTCAGAAACGAATTATTCAACACCCCTCAACTGAAGGCCATGGTCGCACACCTAAGCGACGAAGATTTGGAAGCACTAGCATCTAATCTTGGAGGGCACGATATGGTGAAAATCAATGCAGCATATGCTGCTGCAGAAGCATCTAATGACAAACCGACAATCATTCTTGCACGCACAATCAAAGGATATGGATTAGGCCCAGCATTTGCAGGAAGAAACTCTACTCATGGTAAGAAGAAGGCAGATGTTGACAGCATCAAATGGATGCGTGACGACTTAGGACTTTCATTCACAGATGAAGAATTGGAAGATTACCCATTCATCACACCTGATAGTGAGCCCGAGGCAGTTGCTTATCTCAAGGAAAGAAGGGATGCAATGGGCGGGTTCTGTCCTGAGAGGAGAACCCCTCCTAGCGAACTTGAGCCCCCAGGGCCAGAAGGATATTCTTCATTTGATGAAGGCACAAAAGGAGAAATGCAAGTTTCTACAACTATGGCATTTGTTAGATTGTTAAGCGGGCTGATGAAAGACAAATCCATTGGAAAAAGGATTGTTCCAATCGTCCCTGATGAAGCTAGGACTTTCGGTATGGATCCATTATTCGCCCAGTTCGGAATTTATCACCCCGAAGGCCAATTGTATACTCCTGTCGACCATAAGATGTTGATGAAATACAAAGAAAGCGAGACTGGGCAACTCTTCGAAGAAGGGATTTCAGAAGCAGGAGCGATGTCGACTTTTATCGCTAGTGCAACTTCATATTCTACACAAGGTTGCCCGACAATACCATTCTACATCTTCTACAGTATGTTTGGATTCCAAAGGGTAGCAGATTTGGTCTGGTCTGCAGCCGACCAGAGAGCGAGAGGATTCATGATTGGCGCAACTAGTGGAAGAACCACTCTAAATGGAGAAGGACTTCAGCACCAAGATGGTCATAGCCTTTTGATGGCACATACCAACCCTGCAGTAAGGGCATATGACCCCGCCTTCGCCTATGAATTAGCAACAATTATTCGTGCAGGAATCAACGAAATGTACGTTGATGAAAGGGATGTAATGTACTACATCGCAGTATACAATGAAAACCATCCAATGCCTCCTAAGCCAGCAGGTTCAGAGGAAGGAATTGTCAAGGGAATGTACAAGCTTAGAAGCGCCCATAAGGGCGAAGGACCAATCGTAAGATTGGTTGGCTCTGGGCCAATTATGTTGCAACTATTGGCAGCGGTAGAAATCTTGGAGACATATGGTGTACGTTCGGAGATTTATTCTGCAACATCATATGGTGAACTGAGAAGAGAAGGCCTTGAATGCGAACGAAATAATCGCTTGAATCCAAGCGATGCACGACAGATACCATATGTTGAGCAACTTCTCGGCGATGGAACATATCCGACAATTGCTGTAAGCGATAACCAAATCGCTGTACCCGATATGATTAGGCAATGGGTTGGCGGGGATTATTCGGTTCTAGGAACAGATGGATTTGGAAGATCTGATACTAGACCTAACCTGCGTAAATTCTTCGAAATAGATGCTCAAAACATCACAATCGCAGCACTATCTTCACTAGTTAGAAGCAAGGAAATCGACTCTGAAGTTTTCGACAAGGCGATGAAAGATTTGGGAATATCTCGTGACAGAGAAGACATAACATCACTTTGATTCGGCAAAGAATCATCTTGGCTCTAATCGATAGTCAATATTGTTGTACTCAACTAACAACCTCTGGCATCCTTCCTCGCAACCTTAACCAAGTTTCAGCACCGAAAGTTAGTGCGTAAAGCGAGGCTAACCACAATGTTGGCCGAGCCCAATATCCGACGGGATCATCAATCAATAAAATACACAACCACGTTAGCGTAACTAGGTCTAGAATCCACCTAACCCCTGCTAGAATTTGTTTTGAATTCGATTGCATTTCAGTTAATTGAGTGTCAGTCAATACTGCGGTAATCCCCTTTAATTTGGATAGAGCATTACCTCCATTCCATCTGATTTTTCCTAACTTGAATCTATTCCAACCATCGATTACTAAGAATAGAGATACCCAAACTACGACTACTTCCAACAAGGGTTCTGCTCCATACAAATCTAAGCCGTTGAATGACCAATATAACAAGCCCCAAAGCCATGCTATTATCAAAATTTGAGAGGTTTTTGCAAACTTACTCAATTTTCTTAGTAACTCTGCATCATGCGATAATAGCATTTCCAGTGATATGACCAATCCCACACTGAATGTGAGGATGAAACTACCAGCAAGCCACCACCATTCTAGAGAGGAATCTCTCCATGCCAATAATAGAGCAACAAGAGTCCAAGCCATTACCAAAGATGTACTCGCATTCACTGTTGCCTGCATTACGTACAACGGGTCACGCCCATCTTTGAGGACCGCTAAACCGCCCATCAATCGAACTTCGAATGCTGAATCATCGACAACGCCCTGAGCAGCAGCAGTCATCCCGCCAATCGATTTTAGCCGGGCCGACTCTACCAGTCCTTCTGCATCACTATCTGCACCACCAGTCCATTTAGAGCCACGAGCAGCAGCGGCAGCAGCACCTCGCCCTCTACTACGCCCTTTACCGGCACTTCTCGCTTTGGCCCAAGCTCTGATTTCTGGAGTTGTAACGTCCTCTACTTGATCCTCGTTTAGTGGCGCTCCGTGATCGGTGTACAACCATCGGCATTGAATTGGAATCGGGGCGGGGTCGACATCGGGTGCAACCATTTGAAATTGCCCAGGTCCAAGGGTAGGCAATTGCTTGACCAGGTCTTGGTCACCTCCACTTTCTTTGAGCAGGTGTCGGACCTTTTCTACATCTTGAGGCTGAGTGAATCTGCCGATGAAAGTAGTATTTGCTTGGGCTAGAATCTTGTAATCTACATCCGATACATTTTGCGTTGCTAATACACAAGCAACCCCATATTTCCTAGCCTGCTTGAATATCAATTTGATTAGGTCCTTAGCAGGAGGATTCCTTGGGTGCGGTGGCAGATAAGGTGCTACTTCATCCATGAAGAACAGCAGTTTCAATTCACCCTCTGCAGGTTGTTGAGTCAACATCCAGTCGTAGAGTTCACGCGCCAATTCTTGAACGAAATATTGCTTTTGGGCCTCATCTTGAATCGTGTTTAGATACACGATATTCAAAGGAACCTTTCCGGGCATCGCTGGTTCACAGAAGGAGTCGATATCTATCGGAACTCCATTGGAGAATAATAGTTGATTTACACCACTACTGAAAGCGGATAGACGCCTTGCCAGATCATTACGTGTTGATTTTGGCAACATGTCGTCATAGTCACGAAGACCATGTTCGAACATGATTTCTTCCCATGGTGGAATTTCGGGCTTATCTTCATCATCTTCAACATCGATGAAAGCCTCGGGATAAAGTGCACGAGTGAAGTTTTCTTGTGGCTCTCTGACGACTTTAGCTAACCCTCTAAAGTCGCCTACATCAAGCCCCAATCTTGTTCCATTGACCAGAATTTCATACAAGAAAGGCTTCACAACTTTGCCTTGCGTTTTCTCAACATCAAACCCAGCTAAGTTACTGAAACCAGCAGCAACCATATCCCATGCAGTAATCGCTTCTTCGGGGTCTAGATCGGCAGGGGGCGAGCGAAATGGGTCTATACACAACGGCAACCCCTTCGAACGCAGAGGCGTCCAAATCCTGACTTCCATTGTGGAAAGCAACTTCTTCATTCGGTCAACTTCCCCTCCTTGCTCAGCCAAATCTTTCTCATCAATTCCTAAAGCAAGCCTTGCTAAATCTCCTTGAGGGTCAAGAATTAATGCCGGGATGCCAGCTAAAGCAGCCTCTTCGATTACCGATTTTGCCATTACAGTTTTTCCAGAACCTGTTGAGCCCAGCATTGCGGCGTGTCTAGCCAAAACCATCTTGTCAATTTGGACGATTTCACCATTATCTCGCCTCTCTCCCAAGAGCATCCCCTTTGCCTTGATTTTCTTTTTTCGAGAGGGTTTTGGATTTTCGAGAATATCATCGACGAGGTCTCTCAATTCATGAGAATCCTCCTCGGACATGAGCCGGCCAACAGTGCCTACCCTCTTGAGGATGACTACGCCCACTACGTGGGCGGGACACACTCAAGGAGGCGAACCCTTTCGCCGATACATGGACCGCATCCCTCTGGCGAAACCGTTCTGGGACGAGGAGTGCGAGAAGGCGGCAATCGCAGCACTGTCGAGCGGAAGGTGGGTCAAAGGCCCTCAAGCAAAAAACTTCGGAGAAGAATTTGCAAAGTGGTGTGGAGCAGCAGCAGCAGTCCCTTGTCAGAGCGGGTCTGCTGCATTATGGGCAGCAATGCGCCTACTTGGTATTGGGCCGGGCGATGAAGTGATTGTTCCAGGGATGACTTTCATAGCGACAGCAACTTCAGTAAGTTTAGTCGGAGCAACACCGATTTTTGCCGATATTGAACCTGATTATTGGTGCATTTGCCCAGACGATGTCGAAGCAAAAATTACTGACAAAACCAAGGCGGTTATCGGTGTGCATATTTTTGGTCAACCATTTTCTTCTAGACTTAGAGAAATTTGTGACAAACACGGGATAGCACTCGTTGAAGATGCTGCGCAAGCGCACGGCGCGAGTCTAAATGGAATCAAAGCAGGAGCAATCGGTGATATTGCCTGCTTCTCATTTTTCCCTTCAAAAAATATGGCAGTTGGGGGAGAAGGAGGTATGATTACAACCACTCGTCACGACTTGGCACAGAGGTTGACGAGATTGGTTGACCATGGTCGAAATGATCAACTCGAATCAATCGAACTAGGTACAAATTTACGGATGAGCGAAGTGTCTGCAGCAATAGGCAGAATACAATTGAAACACCTAGAGAATTGGACTTCTGTACGAAGGCAGAATGCTATTACAATCAACCATTCAACAAAGACGCGCCCCGAATCTGAACATGCCTGGCATCAATTATGTATTTTGAGCGATAACCCTGGTGAATTGATTTCTAAATTCAATGATGCTGGTATCGATGCAAGAGTCCACTATCCGATTCCATGTAATCGACATCAGGTTTATTCCGAACATCATCAACATGAGAATAGTTTGCAGGTTTGTGATGAAATAGCGCACAAACTCGTAGCAATACCTGTTCACCCATCGATTACTATGGATGATATTCAGAGAATCAATTCAGTTTTGAGTCACTAATCATTCTCGAAAGCGAAGAATTAGACCATCCTTTGAGGTAAGTTAACTCTAAGCCAAGCCATGATGGAAGCGCCACATTCTGAGATTCATCTTCTAATTCTACTTCGGCGATAATTAGCCCACTAATCGGGCCTTCAAACTCGTCAACTTCCCAAAGCAAACCGTCTTCTCCATTCCAGTAATGGCGAACTTTACTAATCGAGGGTAAACCATCTAAGGCTAAATCGTTGTATAAGTCGAGTGGTAAATCCCATTCAAATTCTGGTGCAGAAGCGCCAATTCTTCGCCCCTTGGCGGTTAAAGTAACAACGCCTTCACTCAATCTAATTCTCCATGTTGTTAGATTTACAAGTGCCCGACTCTCTTCGACGAGAATATGATTTCTCCACATTATTTTACCATCAATGTGCTTGACGCCATCAAGATAAGTTTGGAAAATGGCGCTAGATTTACCGCATCTCCACGGCTTGTCATTTCGCCCATCGACTAGAAACCGACGCTCTATTTCGACTCCCATCAATTCTCATCCTCTATTTTCTGAGATCTAGCTTTGGACATAATCTCTTCATCGAGGAACCAAAACGTAGGCGTTTCGGAAATGTGCTTGTCCCAATGTTGAACGGTCCTAGCCCATATTTCTGAATCAGCGTTTTCTTTACAATAACCTAGAACCCAATCCATTTGCGATTGTAACTCTTCATCATCTGGAGAATTTCGCTTTAGATTTTCAGCAGTCATTGCCATATTCATCATGAACATTGGAGATAGAGCATATGTCCAGAATGGATTTCTCTCAAAGTCAACGCTTCTCTGAGCAGTCCATAACGAAAACACTCTATCATACAGATAACCAACGCACAAGACGATTAGAATTAGTCCAGCGAAGATACTGAGTAATCCGATGTATGTTGCAGGAATGCCTAGAACAGAGTTACTGAAACAAAAACCTTCGTCACATTTATCGGAAAATCTCCAACTGACATAATCCCATAATAGTAGAGTTAATGTTGAGCCCAGAAGACCTAGCGAAATGATAGATTGAGATTGCTGCATACGCCAATATTGGCGCATTACCCATTTCTTGACAGGGTTGATGCTAGAACTTGTCATCATACCTCCCACGAACACTGCTTATTCATATTATCATGGGTGAAATGTCTGATTGTCATACCAATGTTAGATTATATGCGTACAGCCGCATGAATTTATTTTCTTATTTGACAATAACATTAGCAACTTACAATAGTTTAGTTGAGGATCAAGAATTTCTAACTGTAGTTCCTTAGGAAGCAGAAGGATAGGATAAGTCTGAAGGCCGAACCTCTGGTGGGCCCTACGTGGTCAAAGTCGCTTTACTCGGTTGCGGCCGCTGGGGCCAAAATCACCTGAGGGTTCTTTCATCTTTTAGAGAGAAAGGAATAATCGATTACATAACCGTTGTAGACACATCAAAATCAGCGAGAGATGCTGCGATTTTAGCAGACGAAACTAAGAGCGATTTTGATAATGTAGATGCAGATTTAGTAATCATAGCAACCCCTTCGAATCTTCATGCTTCTCAGGCGAGAGATTTGTTGTCAAAAGGATACCATGTGCTGGTTGAGAAACCGTTAGGTTGCTCAGAATCAGAAGCAGCCCAGGTCCTTGCTAGCGCTAGAGAATTTGGCAGGATTATAGGGGTCGGATTATTGTTAAGATTTCACCCCGCTGTAGCGCTCGCTAACCAACTGATTAACAATGGAGAGTTAGGCAGACTCGTCTCGTTAAGATTCGTACGTAGAACAACACGAAACGCGCCTGAAGGCGGTAATGTGATTGAAGCCTTAGGAGTTCATGCAATTGACTTGATGTGTAATTTCATGAGTGAATCTGAACCTAGTGCAGTCAATGTTGAAGGCGATGAAATTGAAGCCCGTATAGCATTAGAATTCCCACACGGGATTGAAGCGATTATCGATGTTGCATGGCAAGCTAGTCAAGAGCGAAGGAGCGTAACTTTAGTCGGATCTATCGCTACTTTAGATTTGATTTAGACGTTCACGATAGAGTCGAATTAATTTCTGATGATGGGGAAAAAGAAATTTTTTGTGAATCGACGATTTCTCCACTTGAAGCCGAATTGGAAAACATCATCACTGGAATTAACAATTTTAATTCAGGACATGCTTGGGCCCCCACTCCTGATTATGGGGCGGCTTTGAGAGGTGTTAGATGGACCGAGAGAGCGATTCAAGCATTACCAATTTCAAGGCCACATTGAAGAATCTGATGCCTCTCGCACAAACATGGCCGGTAGCTCGTCACCCGAAGATTCCGAACCTCTTTTCGTTCTAGAACCGCTTCCAGAACTATCTGGTGTGATAGACTCATTCGCAGCCGCTAACCCGATTTTCCTATTGGTCAGCTTTGGTGCAGTCATTTATTTATTGACAAATTATGAGGATCCGTTGAAGAAATTGTGGACAACATCATTAGGGGCCATCGGTTTCAATTTTTACGTTACAGATTCAATGTTTTATACGATGATTTTTACTAGCGTTTACATTCTAGGATTCTTCGTAATATGGGGAGCGATTCGTTGGGATGAACTAAAGGCATTATTGGGAATGGACCGAGCAAGAATTATCTCGATTGTTTCATTCATTGTTTGTACATGGATTTTGGTTGTATTGGGTACAGCAATCGGTATGCCAACAGGCCCAGGCATAGTCATCTGTGGATTGACAACCGCCTATCTATGGTGGACCTATTATTCACTTGAGCCAGCCACCGTTTGATAGCGAAGGGTCAAGGACTTCGCACGCACACCTTAGGACATGGCAACATTTTCCAGCCATCCCGATTTACCCGAGATTCTTGAGAATCTACTCGAGGATGATGTGCACACATTGTTCTTGAAAGCAGATTGTCCACCAAGAACTAAAGCAGGAGGAATCGGCAATCTTCGTCTAGCCGATGTCGAAGGCGCTGATGATGGCGGATGGGATACATTACGCTTAGAGTCGCTGCAAGAAGAGATACTAACTTTAGTTGATGAAAACCGAGACCGCTCAGACTGTTTTCTAGAAATAGATAGGAAGGGGTGCCAAGTAATTCAGTTAGGAGATTTGAGGATATCTTGTGCTTGGCCTCCCTTCGCAGATGCTAGAGAGATCACGATTGTTAGACCTGTAGCCAAGTTATCATTGGGCGATTATGAAATCGACCCTAAGTTGATTTCAAGGTTGTCAGACCACCACCGTGGTGTGTTTATTTGCGGCCGCCCTGGCTCAGGTAAGACCACTTTAGCACAGGCTATCGCCGAATACTTGGATGAAGATGTGGGAGCCATGGTCAAAACAATGGAGGCTCCTAGGGATTTACAATTAGCAAATAGGATTACACAATATGCTCCATTGGAAGGCGATTTGGAAAAGACTGCAGAAATCATATTCCTCGTACGCCCAGATTTCGTAATTTTTGATGAGGTTCGAAGAGCCCGAGATTTCGAGATTTTCGCAGACGTTCGCTTAGCAGGGGTAGGGCTGCTAGGAGTGACCCACGCAAACTCAGCATTGGAAGCGATTCAGAGACTAATTGGAAAGGTCGAATTAGGTTTGGTAAGCCAAGTATTAGATACAATCTTACATGTAGAATCTGGACAAATTCAACAAATCTTAGAACTAAGAATGACTGTCAAACCGCCCAGTGGAATGCAAGAAGAACTGGCACGCCCCGTCATCGAGGTTGTAGAATTCCCTAGCGGCAAAGTAACCCACGAAATGTTCGCATTCGGTTCAGAAATTGCTGTTGTGCCAGTCGATGGTGTAGCTTCCAGAAACGGAGTCTCTCCTGTTGCCGCCTTGGCAAGAGACCAACTGGTCAAGAAAATCCGCGATTGGGTTGGCGTATCGTGTGGAGTGAAGATCACTGGAACAAATTCAGCCGAGATTTACGCTCCAAAAGGAGTTGTTTCAACTTTAATCGGAAAAGGCGGTGAAAACATCCGTGATTTGCAAGATGAATTGGGTGGAATGAAATTATCCGTATCTTCATTCGCAGAAATGCCAGACGACGTTCACGTTCCGGTCGAGGACCACTATGAAACACTTGAACGCAGAGCCCGAGATTCTAAGGCATGGGAGTATTCCAAACGTGGACGTAAGTCGAAAAGGCGTAAACGATGACGCCAGACTCTATACAAAACTACAGATTTTCCACAATCTATTCAGAAGATGGGTTGATGAAGGCGCAACATTCCCGCTGCATTCATGGCACAGTCTCCTGATGGCACAGGAACCGCTCCGGTGAGGATAACAAATTCCTCAACTTCGGTTACCAGTGGCATTGGAGTGACACAGAAATTAGTTGGCGCTGCTATTGCGTTTGGCAACGTACTTCGAGGCACGTTCGGCCCAAATGGGTTGGATAAAATGCTATACAAGACCAATGGCGAGGCCGCAGTTACTAATGATGGTGCAAAAATTGTTGCAGAGTTGTTGGTCAAACACCCAGCCGCTAAAGCCTTTGTAAGCCTTGCAGAAAGCCAAGAGAATGCTTGTGGCGACGGAGTTACTGGATGTATTCTACTTGCTAGTGAATTGATGAGCGAGGCTGGCAGACTATTGGAGAGAGGATTACACCCCCTTATTCTAGTAAAAGGATACGAAATGGCATTGACACAAACTCTAGATGAGCTCGATGCAAGGTCAACCCCCCTTGCCAATAATTTAGAGCAGGTGGCCCGAACTGCATTAATTGGGCGTTCTACAGAAGGCGCACTAGACCATCTTTCAAGCCTAGTGGCACAAGCTGTTGAAACTATACCAGACAGCGACTATGAGAGAGTTAGAATGTCAAAGGCAGGAGAAGGAACACCAGCAACATCAAAATTAGTCTCAGGGATAATTTTGGAAAAGAGACTGGCATTAGAACGAATGCCTCGCAATCTAAACAAGTCAAAAATTGCTGTACTATCGTGTCCTTTGGAGTTAGAGCAATCTAGTGTATCGGCAGAGATTGAAATTAACACACCAGAACAATACGAACGTTTCATCGATGCAGAAAATGATCAAATCGAGAAGATAACCGACAAGGCAAAATCTTGTGGAGCCAATGTCATTTTTTCAGCAGAAGGAATCGACTCTAGAGTTTTACATTCTTTAGCAGATGCTGGAATTTTTGCATTAGGGGGAATCGAGAGGCCTATGGCAGAAGACATAGCGCAAGCATGCGGTGCTAAACTCTGCGACCATCTTGATGACATTTCATCCAGTTTAGGCGCTATTGAATCCCTCGAACACCAGAGATTAGAAGGCGCGGAAGGAGTCAAGGAAAGAATCATTCTTGAAGTTCAAAACCCAGGTATTGTAACAATTCTCGTCGGCGGAACAGATGGTGTTGCTGCTGAAGAAACAATCAGGGG
>CEQQ01234847.1_pt1 | contig 13160 bp, 10 predicted proteins | sample 531041 | NCBI WGS metagenome assembly CEQQ01 (sample SAMEA2621222, study PRJEB7988) | marine metagenome | biome: marine biome (ENVO:00000447); feature: deep chlorophyll maximum layer (ENVO:xxxxxxxx); material: "saline water (ENVO:00002010), including plankton (ENVO:xxxxxxxx)" | depth 150 m | reverse complement strand
TAGATTGACAAAAAACCCACCCCATAACGTAACTTTAGGCCCGCCCCCAACTAATAATATTAAGAACATCGCTGGTATAAAAATTACCCACCCAGTAAGTACGACTCTAAGTATTAGTTTCTTGTAAACAAATTTAAATCTTAGTACGAGTAAATAAACTAATAATGCAAATCCTAGTATAGATAAAATAACAGGTAATAATTTAAGAGTAGTAAAAATCAAAAATGTAGTTAGTACTAATAGAACATAAAATATAGCCGTTTTTATATTAAATCGATACGTATACGATAATGTTGCAGAAATCAATATAGAAGATATAGCGAATAGTACCCAAATTCTCCAAATTTGATCGTCAGGAAATAATCCCAATAATAAAATTTTTCTATTGACTTCTATTAAAGTCCAATCAGATGTAAATACAAATGTAAGAAAAATAGAGGTTACTAAATATATAAAATAAGCCCCTAGCAAACTGAGCAATACATCTAATTTGGATGCTAACAAATTAGATCTAATCCAATTAAAAATAATAATCATGCTCCCATCCTCGTCACCCTACTATTCAATAAATTCATGACCAGAGAAATTATTAAACTTAATGTCAAAAATGTAATCAAAATAAGGAACAACATTGGCAATGCATAACCAGCATTATTCATAATAGTTCTAGAAACCATAAATAGATCAGGATAAGCAATTGCTACAGAAAGACTAGAGTTTTTGGTTAAATTTAGATATTGGTTGGTCAAGGGTGGAATTATAGATCTTAGGGCCTGAGGCAATATTATTAGAGTTATCCTTTGGTATGATGAAAAACCTAAAGCCTGAGCTGCTTCAGTTTGTCCTTTTGGCAGGCTTTGAATACTTCCTCTAACTATCTCAGTAATAAAAGTACCTGTATACATTACCAATGCAACCAATATTGCAGAAAACTCAGGAGTTAAAGTAAAGCCTCCAGAAGGAATATATGTTCCATATTTATTGATTTCTAGTTTTGGAATATCTAAGGATAATTGTATATTGAGTAAAAAATAAGTTGCTATCAAAATTGTGGCAAATATCGAAATAGAAATAAGATTGGGAGAAATTAAATCAACTTTTTCTTCTTTATATTTATTTAAGTATGACCTTAATATTAAAACTACTACAAATGAAACCAATAGAATAAATGCCCAAAGAGATCCATTTTCATCACTTTTTATTAATGGTAATAATATTCCCCTATTAGACCAAAGTGAAAAACCCCCAAAAGTCCATGCTTTTGAAATCTGCGGAAATTGCAAGAAAACTAATTGCCAAAATATAATCTGAATCAATAAAGGAGTATTTCTAAGAAATTCAACATATCCAGTAGCAATGCTTCTAACAAGGAAATTTTTAGATAGCCTTGCAATACCCATCAATACTCCGAGCAAAGTAGCTAAAGCTATCCCTACTAAACTAACCCTTATGGTATTTATAACTCCAACTATATAGGCATCCCACCTTGACTGATTACTAGTGTAGTCACTTAAAAAAGAATGACTAATGCCGAATCCTGCTCTACTTGTAAGATGTCCATATCCCAACTCTAAATTTAAAGCTCGGGAGGCTAAATACCAAAAGAAAAGTAAAATAAAAGTCGAAAAAATAATCTGCAGAACTAACTTACGAATAGTACGATCATAACGGATAAATAATAATTTATCCGAAAAACTATTTTTAGAATTTAGTTCTTTATATAAACGCAATGAATTATAGATAATAGCTACAAGGGCCGACATCCCCTGTAGCTATTATATTGAAGTTTATCTATCTAAATGGAGGAGCGTAAATTAATCCGCCCTCTGTCCAAAGAGCATTTAAACTACCTTCTCTAGTAAGACCTAGGGGAACTAGATGCCTATCATAAACTTCACCATAGTTTCCTACTTGAGAAATAACTTTTTGCATGAAATCAACAGATATGCCAAATGAAAAGTCAGATGGTTCTCCACCGTCAAATCCGACTCCTAACAATCGGGCCATACCTGGATCAGATGGGTTTGCAGCCATAGCTGAAACATTAGAGCTTGTTATTCCACTTTCCTCTGCTTGCATCATTCCAAAAACTACCCACTGAACTACATCATAGAATTCACTATCATTATCTCTTGTTAGTGGCCCTAGAGGTTCTTTAGATAAAGTCTCTGCAAGAACAACATGGTCATTAGGGTTTGCGAATCCTGCTCTCTTAGAAGCTAATCCGGACTTATCTGTAGTCCAGCCATCACATCTACCTTCTTCGTATGCAGCTTGTAGAGGATCATTCGTCTCAAATGTCAGCGGCGTATACGGAATACCCGATGAAGTAAACCTATCGTCTAAGTTTAGCTCAGTAGTAGTTCCTTGTAATACACAAATTGTAGTACCTGACATTGATTCGATTGAATCATATCCACTTGCAGCTTTAACCATCATCCCCTGACCATCATAAAATGTAGGCGCAGTGAAATCATTACCTAGGTCTCTATCACGGCTAGCAGTCCAAGTTGTATTCCGAATCAACAAATCAATTTCATTTGCCGCTAAAGCTTCAAATCTTGCTGACGCAGTCAAAGGTACATATTCAACCTTAGATGCATCACCCAAAATAGCAGCTGCTACAGCTTTACAGAAATCAATATCAAATCCTTCAAATTCTCCCGCTGAATTAACAACTCCAAATCCTGTCAGATTATCGTTGACTCCACATTTTAATACTCCGCGATCAATGACCGTTTGAAGAGTATTTGAACTAGAAACAACGGCTGTGTCACTCGAGGATGAATCTTCATCAGAACATGCTGCCAGTAAAAATACAGCAAAAATTGACATGGCTACCGCCACAAAAGTAATACGATAATTAATCATAGCATTCCTCCTAAGACAATTATTCGAATGTAAATATTGGCCATATCATACAACAGAATAGCTTATATTCAAAATAGTTATATTATCTTTCTGTTAAATTATTGTTACACTTATAAGTAGGTATAATTACTACTAATTGCGTACTACACATCACATATTGACCATTAAGGCATTAATTTAATTTGTTAGATCTTAAACTTATCTTAGAACCAGTAGCGAAAAGACTAGATCTAACCGCCCAAAAACTGGACGAATTTGCATCAACTGCTGACCTTCCGAATCTCAATGACTTATTATCTTACGTATTTTCATCTGAAGGTAAATTAACTAGACCTGCTTTAACGCTTTTGGCGTCTGACTTCAATCAGTGTGAAGAAGAAACAATAATTACAATGGCCAGTGCTGTTGAGATGCTTCATGTTGCGAGTTTAATACATGATGACACTGTGGATGAAGCAGAAACGAGAAGAGGTAAAACTACTGTAAATGATCAATTTGGAGATTACACAGCCGTATTACTAGGAGACTATATATTCGCAGCATCCGCAACATATGTATGTGAAACAAAAAACATCTATGTTATTAAAAGATTTTCTCAAACAATAATGGATTTATCGTACGGCCAATTAATGGAAACTTCTAAGATTGAAGATTTAATTAAAATTGAAAATTATATGAAAAGAATTTACCTCAAGACTGCATCTTTATTTACAACATCAGGTGAATCAGGGGCTATATTAAGCGGAGCTTCAGACTCAACTGTAAAAGCAATAAAAAACTACAGTCAAAACATAGGTCTAGCATTTCAAATTATTGATGATTTATTAGATTTAGAAGGTGAAGAAAAAAAATTAGGCAAGCCTGTTGGTAACGATTTATTAAATGGCATAATTACATTACCGATAATCTACGCTTCAGAAGATCCCAAATATAAAGAAGACTTATTAGAATTTATAAAAACTCCTTCTGACAAAATCCTTCATGAAAATCTAATAAAAAACATTAATAAATCAAACGCCATAGAAAGAACACATCAATACGCAACCCAACTGATAAATGCTGCTAAAGATTGTCTAACTGGCCTAGAAAACAACCGAAGTAAAGAATCTTTAGATTACTTAGCTCAGTTCATAATAAAGAGAATCTCTTAATTCATAGCGCAGAATAAAGAATCTCACCGTTCTTCATTGTAAGCAAAACATTATTTGATACATTAGTTTTAATATTCAGCAAATCTTCATTTTTTACCAAAATCATGTTCGCTGGATTAGATCTCGATATAGGAGTAGAGGAATGAGAAATTCCATTTAATAATCCATTATTAACAGTAGCCATTTTAATAGCTTCAATAATCGAAATCTTTTGAGAAATAGATATCTCTTCATTCAATTTAGTTGTACGTATAGTGGCAGATTGCAAAAATTGCAATCCACTAGGTGTACTCACTGGAGCATCCGAACCAAATCCTAAAACGACATTTTGTTCCAACATACTTCTAAATCTATATATTTTGTTAAACTTATCTGATTTTAATAATCTCTTATACCTATCTCCGTACTCATATATAAAGCTAGGATTAACACAAGCGTAAATTTCGTTTTGTCTCAAAATATCTAATGCTTTATCACTTAATTCTGTTACATGCTCTAATCTATCCCCTTTTAAATATGAATTAGACAAGATCTTAGATGCTTCATATACTATTTCTTCTTCTACTGCATGGATTGCTACCGGAAATCCTAGTGAATGGCAATGTTGGACTCTATCTTTTAAATCTTTTGGGTGTATGCTTCCTCCAGAAAATGATGCCAGTAATTTGACAGGTCCTATTTTAATACCTTCAAAATTAGTCCCAAATCTAATATTTGATTGGATAAATTCTTCTAGGTTCTCGTACCCTGGCATAAATGAAACATCCAACTCAATGATATTTTCTTCAACGCATTTGGCTAAAAAATTTAACCTAGATAAGTCATTCTCTGCAGTAGCATCCATAAACGAAGTAAATCCATTACTTAATAGTAAATCATTCGCACTCTTTATTCCTTCAAAAATAGTTTCTGAGGGTATCGGAGGTAAAGATTTATTAATTAATGCCTCTATTTCGTAAAAAACACCCGTTAGTTCGCCTGTATCTGGCGATCGAACAAAAGTAGCTCCTTCAATCTCATCTGTTGATTCAGTAATACCCAAAAGCGACATAGCTTTAGAATTGAGTAATACTGCATGCCCTGAAGTAAATCTAAGTATGGCAGGTCTATCTGGTACACAGGAATCGAAAATATCTTTAGTAAAAAAAATGTCTGCTGAAGGATGGAATATATCTAACCCGTAAATCCTTAAACAGTCAGATCTTTTATCATTTTGATCAATTTTAATTAACTGATCACGGAAATATTCCAAACCTTGATTTTCTTGTAATGATACTTGATGGCCTACTAGTTTGGCCGCTAATCCTAAGAAATGAATATGAGAGTCAATAAAACTAGGAATAGCAATTAAATTTTCACAATCTATTGAAAAGTCAGCATTCGAATAATGGATAGGGATTTCAATAGAATCTCCTATCCATTTAAATTTTTTGTCTTTAACTATTATCGTTTTAGGTTCAGAAAAATTATCTCTGTCAAAAAAAATTAAATCGTCAAAACGAATCATACTATTTAAAGAGGAGTAGCTCTACACTATCGATTTAGGGGTAGATTCAAATCTCCGAACAACAATCTTTGGCCTGTCTAACAGTTCTGTCACAACAGGAGTTATAACATTTTTCCAATGATCTGATTCATAAACGGCTTCGTATAATTTTACTTTCTCTTCTTCACTTGCAAATCTTCGAATCCATATATACAAATCATCTTCTTCTTCACTAACAAAACTTCCTACAATAACCATTCCTTTTGAAGATTGGAACGGGATTATATCTGATTCCATAAACTTAACCCATTCATCTCTCTTGCCATTTAAAATACGATATTCTCTGAGTTCGTAAAACATATTAGCTCCTAAACTTTATGCCATCGTGAATACTAAGAAACTAGTTATACCATAAAGAAAAATTAAAATCATCGCTGGCATTGAAAATTGTCCTAAAAGTTTAGTCCTTGTAATTGGAGAAAGTACAATTAATGTCATAGCAATTGATATACAAGCTGTTAGAAGATGAATGTATGAAAACAATCCCCATATAGGAGATTCTAAATAAAACACATCATCTAAGAACAGTACAAATCCGATATTAAATATATTACTTCCTAGCAAATTGGTAATAGCCAGCTGAGGAGCCATAATTCTTATGGCAGCAATAGATGCTGCTAATTCAGGCAGTGAAGTACATAATGCTAAAAACTGTGTGCCAACAAATCCGTGTTCCCAATTCATTTTTACCGATAAACTATCACTCGTATAAACTAAAAGAAATGCTGCCGCTACTATTACAGATGCAGCAATAAAGTAATTTCTGAACGCGCCGTACAATGAACTATTAGCATAGGATTCTTTAAGATCTGTAGAGGAATCTTGATTTTTAAATAAATAGTACATAGAAAACCCAAATACCATTATTAAAATAATAGAAATCGGACTTAAATAAAAGTCTCCAAAAAGATCAAAGTTTTTATGAAACAGTATTGCCACAATTGAAATAAAAACAAGAAATATCCCAAAAAGTCCTACAGGGATAGATTGATTAGTTACAGATTTAAATATGGAACCGTTTTTCCAAAATATATCTAATAGTCCGATAATAAGCAAATTAAAAATATTACTGCCGAAAACATCACCTGCTGCTAAATTAACTCCTTCATATCCTGATATAACAACAACTGATGTAATACCCGTTCCTAGTTCAGGAAGCGATGTAGCCGTTGCTAACATGACAACTCCAACAAAAGAACGCCCCAAACCGGTTTTAATTGCTATAACATCAGCAGATTTGGTTAAGTATGTCGCTGAAAAAACAATTATTGAAGCCAATAATATTAATTGAATCCATAAAAAAGGTATCGATGTTAAATCCAAAAAACACTCCAATAATTATTTAGATAGTAATAAATCTTCTCTATTTCGCCATTTCTTTAAAAATTTACCATAATTTTTTCTACTTAATTCATCTCTTTGAGTAGATGGCAAATCTTCCCAGCCTCTATGGGTATGTAAAGTAATTGATAGATTATTATCGGCAATAATACGATATCCTTTTTCTTTAAACTGAAAACTAAAATCAATATCTAAATTCCTATAAAATCTAAAACATTCTCGCATGAGTCCTACTTTAGTAATAGATTTACGTTTAAATGCAAAACAATATGCCTGCATAGCGTCTACATCACCTGATTCACCTTCTCCATCATGAAAATGCAGTAATGTTTCAGTCTTCAGCCCAGCATAACCGACAACGCCAACATCATCCGGTAGTAATAATTTTTCTATTCTAGACAAAAAAGATCCAGTAAATTCAACACTAGTATCAACTAATATAAAAATTTCACCTTTCGCACTTTTGATCAGAACATTTTTAGATGCAGCATCTCCTAATCGGTGGTCAGCGTGTATAACTTTTATAGTAGAAAATTGTTTAGATAAAGATTCAATATCAGAGGCTATATCTTCATCATTACCATTATCTAAAATAATGATTTCTATATCTTCACTATTTTCATGTGAAAGAATGCTATTTATACAGCGTTTCAAATCATCAAAATATCCATCAGCTATTAATCCTATTGAACATTTTAATTCACTCGGGCTATCTATATTAGATAAAACATTAGAGGAGGAAGATATGGTTTCCCATTTTTCATCTCGAAGTTCAGACGGATCTTTTAATCTTGCCAGATATTTACCCGAGGAAACGTCGTGTATTTTATAACCTTTAATCCCTAATTGGTTTCTAATAAAATCAGCCTCATCAAATTTTCCTGTAGACCTCAAATCTGATCTTTCATCAAGATCTTTTTTAACAGTAACAGGAAGTTGGTACATATTCAGAGTCTTAGAGAGATTAAGTCCTAAAATCTCATCAAATTTATTCATAAGATTATATTTTGCAGAACCTGGCATCGACGATTCAGTGAGTGCCCAAACAATAGAAACAGCCTCAGGTAAGTTTAAGTCATCATCAATCTTAGAAATAAATTTACCTTCCCAGTCTGACATATCCGATAAAATTTCCGATGTAAGCTTTGAAGAGTCTTGCGACCAAGACACATAAAGTCTTTTCAATCTATTTAAAGCCGTTTCTGAAGCTTTTAAAGATGTAAAAGTGAAATTTAATCTTGTTCTATACCTAGCAGTCATGCAAAGATATCGAAATGACATTGGGTCGATATTTCTATCTGACAAATCAGACAGTATATATGCATTTTGAGCAGACTTGGACATTTTTACCCCATCAGCAAGGAGGTGCTGGCCATGAACCCAATGAGAGACAAAAGAGCAATTCAAAAAAGATTCTGATTGAGCAATCTCACCTTCATGGTGAGGAAAAATATTATCGACTCCTCCTGTATGCAAGTCAAAATAATTACCCAAATACTTTATAGACATTGCAGAACATTCTATGTGCCATCCTGGAAATCCGTCACCCCAAGGACTCTTCCATTTCAATTCACGACCTGGTTCTGCATTTTTCCATAATGTGAAATCGCGTGGGTCTTTCTTATTGGGGTCAGTATCAATTCTCATTGCTTCAAGGAGTTGTGAATCATGAATATTACCTGACAGTTTTCCATAATTTTCAAATTTATCTACTTGAAAATACACATTAGAATCTATTTCATAAGCAAATCCTTTAGAGATCAAATCATCAATGATAGTTATCATTTCTTCTATATGATCCGTAGCTTTTGGAAAATAATTAGCAGGAATTATATTTAATATCTTCTCATCATTTAAAAATCTATTAGTATAAAACTCAGCTATCTCTTGAGTTGTTTTACCTTCAGCAATAGCCGAAGCAATCATCTTGTCTTCACCCTGTTCTAAAATCTCCTGTCGCATATGACCAACGTCTGTAATATTTTTCACATGAATGACTTGATACCCAGAAAACAACATGCGCCTCTTTATCCAATCAGACATCAAATATGAACGCATATTACCTATATGGGCATCACGATAAACAGTCGGTCCGCATGTATACATCGAAAAACGACCCTCATTAACAGGAGTAAGAATCTCTTTTTTTCTGTTAACAGTATTGTAGAGACTAAGCAATTTATAACCTATTTAATTAATTTAAATTCAAAATTCTCAGCATATTAGTCGTACCAGGAACTCCTATTGGAGTACCTGCAACTAAAATCACCATATGGGGATCTCGATTTAAAATATTTCTAGCTTCCTGTTCCCCAATAGTAAACAAATCATCGACATCTTCTACCTTACTAACAACTAACGGGAAGACACCCCAATATAATGTAAGCAAATTTTGAACCTTCTGTGAAGGGGTTAATGCAAGTATTTTTGCTTTAGGTCTATATCTAGAAACTCTACCAGCTGCTACTCCTGTTTCGGTAAAAGCTATTATTAAACTAGCATCTAATGTGTTTGAAGTTTGAGAAGCTGCAAAACTTACAGCATCATCAACCTCTGATTCCAATTGCTTATGACGAGTGTTCATCATGAATTGATAAGGCAAAGCTTTTTCAGCTTCTAATGCAACATTAGCCATAACTCTTACCGCTTCTAACGGATATTGACCTATAGAAGTTTCAGCTGACAACATTACCGCATCAGATCCGTCATAAACAGCATTAGCTACATCAGTCACTTCTGCTCTAGTAGGAGAGGGGGAAGTTATCATGGATTCCAACATCTGAGTAGCTGTAATAACTGGTTTCCCTACCTCATTACTTCTTCTTATTAAATCTTTTTGTATTATTGGAACTCTATTCAAAGGTAATTCAACACCCATATCACCCCTAGCAACCATTATTGCATCTGTTTCTTCTACTATTGAGGCAATATTATCTATCGCTTCAGAACGTTCTATTTTAGAGATAATAATAGGGTTATGTCCGTTGTTATTTTTTAATATGTCACGAGCAGTTTTTATATTATCTGCATCAATAACATTAGAAAGTGCAACAAAATCAGCATCAACAGAAGATGCAAAATTTAAACATTCAACTGCCTTATCATCAGGAAAAACTTGAGAAGGGGATTTCCCAGGTGTTACAACTCCCCTACCCTTAGTAAGACGTCCTCCCCTAACAACTTTACATGTAACATCATTCGATTTGACAGATAGGACTTCAAGCTCAATATTTCCATCATCAACCAATACCGTTCTTCCAACGTCTGCATCTTTATGAAAGCCTGAAGGAATAATTGATACTCGTTCATTGTTACCTACAAATATATCGCTGGACAAAACAAAAGAATTCCCTTCTTTCAAAGTTATCCCACCAGATTTCAATGAACCGGTTCTATATTTAGCACCAGGGACATCTACCATTAGCCCAACTGGAATAGATAAGTTATTAGAAATATCTCTAACCATATCTACATAGCTTTTGTGTGTTACTAAATCACCATGAGACATATTAAGCCTAGCAACATTCATACCAGATTCAATCATTTGGGTTAGAATTGTAGGATTATTTGTTGAAGGACCTAAAGTACAAACAATCTTAGTTTTAGGAAGTTCTGGGAATGGATATCTATCTTGCATATTCACCATTTTAAAATATATGTGTTTTATGAATCATATTACATATGATATAAAGTTCACACCAAACAATATTAAGTCTATTATACGTTAATCAATAATAAAATTAAGAGGCAATTGTGAGTGATAGTAAATTACTACTGAATTTACAAGAATGTGATACTAAAGTATCAGACATAAAAACCAAATTGGAAAAGGCCCAATTTAAGTTAGATGATGATACAGAAATCACAAAATCTAAAAAACTAAATACTTTAGTAGAAGATAAACTTAAAGAGATTAAGTTAAATCGAAGTAAAATAGAAAAGGATATCGAATCTTTAAATGAGAAAATCTCATCGATAAATTCCAAAATATATAGCGGATTAATAAAAACTGAAAAAGAATTAAGTGCGCTACAAGAAGAAATGGAAACTTTATCCACTATGGTAGAAAATAACGAAGATCAAATACTTTCTATTATGATAGATCAAGATAGATATTCTGACGGATTAGAAAAAGCTTACTCCCAACTATCCATCATGGAGCAGACTCGAGAAGAGGAGATCCCACAACTAAAGCAGCTTATATCAAATTTGAAATCAGAATTAGATATTGCTTTAAAAGAAAGTGAAGACGCAAGGGCAAAATGTCAAAAACCAGCACTGCTAAGGTATGACCAATTACGCAAAACTCACAAAGGTATTGCTGTAAGCGAACTTACATCTAACTTATGTGGTACCTGTATGGTATCTGTGCCAACAAAAATAATTCAAGAATTAAAAAAAGATATAACATTTGTTTTATGTAATTCATGTCAAAGGATACTATGTATACCGGATTAACTATATGAAAACTATTGGACTATGCAGAACAACTAAGTCCCAAGAAACAAATTGGGACGAAGAAAAATTCAACACTATATTTGATGAATTTTGTAATACACTAGGACATACTCCAGTTAAGAAAATTTTTTCAAACCCATCAATAAGTGATGAAAATTATTCAGATTTAGAAAAACTATTCTCTTTTATAGATGAAACAGATGGCGGATTTTTAATTGTAATACCCGATGCGACCCATGTGAGTTTTGACCTTGAAGGAATTGCACGAGCTGTTATAAAAGCAGAAAAATCCCGATCTTCTTTTTTTTGTTTAGAAGAAGATTTTCCAGATATTTTACAAAATGCATTTTTACACTTTGATCCACCAGGAGTATCTCGCAAAAGAAGCAGTAGTATAAAAGAATCTATGCAAAAAAGAGCAATGGAGGGTAAATCGTTAGGGAAACCTCCATTTGGATATGAAATAAATCAAGAAAGCAAATTTGTAATAAACAGCGAAGAAGCTACTATTGTTAAAAAAATTTACTCCCTATATGTTGAAGAAGATCTAGGCTTAAGGAAAATTGCAGAACATTTAAATGAACATAACTTACTGACAAAAAAAGGGAATGCCTGGAATATAGTATCCATACGAGACATCTTAAAAAACACTTCCTACATGGGAACTTATACAAGATTTGGATTACGTTTAACCAGGAACCATGAACCACTAATAGATGCAGGGTTATTCAGAGAAGCTCAAGATAAAATCAGAGAACGCAGAAGATACAGAGGATTTCCTGATAGTACACCATACTTATTATCTGGATTATGTGTTTGTGGATATTGCGGAAGCAGAATGATGGGATCTAGTCGCAAACAAGCATGGCAAAGACAAGATGGGACTCGGGTTAAAAGTTCGTACAGATATTATCAGTGTCAATCTAGAGGCAACAGAGGAACTTGTAAATATCATACTTGGCCAACTGATAAGTTAGAAACAAAAGTTTTAGAATTGGTAAAAACTTTATCAGACAACGGTGAACTCCAAGCAAGCATGGAAGGTGAATATGGAAGTAAAAAAGCAAGTAATGCTGCTGAAGACAGAATGCGTCAAGTTGTTGCGGCGGAAGATAGATTTATAGATTCGATGAAAAAAACTGCCAAAGGACAATCTGTAATCGCAAGACTATCTTTATATTTAGATCAATTAGATTTAGTTAGGACACAAGCATTTATTAGTACAGATCCATCAGATGTTCCCAATATGATCAAAAACTGGGACAAGCATAGTTTTGCTGAAAAACAAGCTTTTTTAAAAGAATATATAGATTCCATAAGAGTAAAGGACAGATCTGTAAAAATTAATTTGTGATTTTCTGATCTAACTAAAAATGTTATTATTTAGTCAAGGTTGAGAAAGATGGACGGCCGCTGAAATTATTTGGTTTCAGAGGAAAGTCCGAGCTCTCTCGGAAGGATGCCCGTTAACTGCGGGGCGGGGTGACCCGACGGATAGTGCCACAGAAATATACCGCTGTTTTTACAGTAAGGGTGAAAAGGTGAGGTAAGAGCTCACCGCAAAAATGGTAACATTTTTGGCATAGGTAAACCCCATCTGGAGCAAGGCCTAATAGAGGTAATTAAGGTCCGAGCCTTACCTGGGTTGGCCGCTTGACTATTTCGGTAACGAAGTAGCTAGATAGATGGTCGTCACTTCATTTATGGAGTACAGAACTCGGCTTACAATCCTTCTCAGCCTTATTAATTAAGGGGTGTAGCTCAGTTGGTAGAGCGTTGGTCTCCAAAACCAA
>CEQQ01035048.1_pt1 | contig 13165 bp, 7 predicted proteins | sample 531041 | NCBI WGS metagenome assembly CEQQ01 (sample SAMEA2621222, study PRJEB7988) | marine metagenome | biome: marine biome (ENVO:00000447); feature: deep chlorophyll maximum layer (ENVO:xxxxxxxx); material: "saline water (ENVO:00002010), including plankton (ENVO:xxxxxxxx)" | depth 150 m | reverse complement strand
ATCCAGTGAAACATCTGCGTTTAGAACGGTGGTATGTGGCAACACTATGTCCTCGTGACTAACAATTACTGTAGAAGGATGTATTCCAATCTCGATTAGAGCTTGCTTTACTGTAGAACCTGCCTCTAATTCAATGACATGGTCGTGGCCATGTCCCTTCAGTGCAATCTTCATCATTCCACCCGAGTGACATCACTCTTATGATGGTCGTGCAGGTGGGCGGCTTGTCAGCCGAGATCGCATAGCCCGGTATTGCGGTGGATTCGAAATCCACTGTCCTTTGGACGCGGGAGTTCAAATCTCCCTCTCGGCGCTTCAATCGTCTGCTCTAGATATTACGTGGATTGTACTACCTTTCTCTAGGTTAGCTTTCACATCGACTGCCCAGGCGTCTAATGAGACATTGAGTATTGCAACCTCATCTCCTTGCTTGAGGGTGTTGTAGATACTTGGCCACGCATTATCCCAGCCCTCAACTGTCACTCGACTTGTTTCATCCAAGATAACCAATCCTTTGCGCGCCCATGGTTTTCCAGTCTTACCAATACCTGACTTGAAGGTTGTATAAGCGACTCTGCCAACTACATTCCACCTGGCTCTGAAATCGAATAGGCCGATGTCTCCTTCTTCGCTGTGATCTGCTTTTTCAACTCGAGCATAGGGGTCGACTTTGAGTTGTAACTCCCCCTTCCAATTGGTTGAAGGAATTACTCCGACTAGACGCAGTGTGTCTCCTTTCTGAACTTCTTCAGGGTAAGTAAGCACTCCTTCACTTTCTTCTGCAATGATTCTAACGAATGCAAATCCACCATCTTGTTCTATTGTGATATTTGGTGGCTTATCTGGAACATTAGTAACACTAAATGCTTCACAGAATATGTTTACTCTAGGAACCAATTCATTGAATGGAGTCAAATCATATGTCTTGAGGTCTCCAGGCGGCTGGTGAATGCCTCCGCTTGGTAAATCATCGTCACCGGTTCCATTAGGACACAATCCAGCCCAATCACAAGTTGAACAACGAGATTCTGAAGGATCTTCTTCCTTAACTCCGCCTTCCCCATATCCTCGAAGTGGCCTTGGAATTGGGGGGCAATCTTCGATTGTAACCTCTGTGCTCTTGATTTCTTGCCACAAATCGTGAAGTTTACTTTCCAATTCCGATGCTTCTTGCGCGGAAGGAACTGCAACATTCTTTCTGACACCAACTCCAAGATACCAAACTTCTAGATTATCAGGAATTTTTCCTTCATGAGTAATAGACCAAAGCATTGCATAAATGCGCAATTGCTCAACATAATTGCCACTTCTATCGCCGCCACCTCTGCTGGCTTTGAGATCCATGATTCTGATTTTGCCACCATGACGGTAGACTAGGTCGTATTCACCTTGGAACCAGTGGTCTGGATGAACAACATTCAATGAAAATGGTTCTGCATCTGGGTCTACGAACCATGGCCTAGCTATTTCCCATGCCTCCACTAGAGTGCATTCTCCTGTTTTGGCTAGAGGGTGCGCCCCTGAGTTTTCTCGGCCATCTGGTGCCGAAATAGGATGATTGATACCGTTACGCCAATCGGATAACTCCTTTTTATCCACTGTATCTCTACATTGGACAACTTCATCCATATGCATTCGCAATGCTGTTATGCACATATCTCGATATGCATCCATTGAGTATTCATGCCAATTACCTGCTTTACGGGCATTTTTGGACCATTCCTCATGCATTTCATCTCTGATTTTTGGCCAATGAATGTCGACTCTAGATTCACACCAAGTCATGAAATCATTAGGCAACTCATCATCGAAAAGAGGTAGTAGGTTATCAGCACCATTCGACATTACATCCAAAGGTGCTGAAGCGAATACTAAACCTGGAGATTCCATTAGAACCCTACATACACATTCTTCAACAGCTCTCCCCAAGAACAGAGGAGGTGTTTGCGGGAATTTTAGTCTCATCTTATTTTGATAATACCACAACCTAGGGCAATCATCCCAAGTGTTTGCTTGTGAGGCTGAAAGCCGGTTAAAGCGACCAATGTCATCGGTCTCGGGGTCCGCACTTCGCACTGGCATGACTTAGCAAGCCCGTGATGGAGTCTATTCAAGGCTTCGATTTGATTTCAATTCTAGTTGTCCGAGAATCGATACGTAATTGCACCAATCCTTCTCTCCAACCTAACTCTGCAGAAGTCAATTTTACTAAATCACCTGGTTTAATCGAGAGCATAGTGCCGTTTATCGCTGAACCGAATGCAACCACTTCAGCAACTCTCTCTCCATCCCACAAATGGAAAGACATCATCGACCACGGGCGACCATCTGATCTTCGACCATCGCGCTTCGAACAAGATAGAACTACACCCATTACATTGGCCTTTGTCCTCAACATACCCATGCGAGTTAACTTCTCCTCAGAACTTGCTTCTATAGAGGAATTCTCATCTAAATACAATCGGGGTTGTCCCCTCCAAACTCCTGGAAGAGCTCCCGTGATAACTACGTCATCTTGTGAAGATTCATGCATAGATGGATAAGAGCCAGGTTGGCTCTCTTCTAATGTCACCATCTTATCTCCTGCTTGAATCATAGCACCTAGAACCATCTCGCCGTAATGATTCGGCAATGGCCCCCAAGCGCCTTGCAGTCTGCCTTTCACATTCACTCTAGATGGTATGGATGACAGCGGTTCGCATGGCATGGTTATTTCTGGTGAATCAAATTCAACTTGATTGACAGAACACCAATAGCATCCTCCTGCTTCTCCATCACATGGAGATTTTATTGGGAACGAATTGTCATTGCTCCATTCCTTCATCTCATCATGAATTGCCCTATATTCATCCGTTGAGAGTGGTTTCACTTCGACAACCTTACGCAAACCATTGCTAAGATACCATCCTTCAAGACCATCGCATGTCGATTCGTGGGTTTCATTCCAAAGCCATGCATAGAAATTCAACTGATCTGGTAGGGAAGAGGCAAACTTACCTTCACCATCACCCATCTTAATGTCAATGATACGTACTTTACCATCCCATCTTAAGACTAAATCACATTCACCTGCAGCCCATTTATCGCGATGGTACATCCTCTGAGGTTCAGGATTTCTTGGATCTTTTACCCACGGCCTTGCGATTTCCCAAGCATCCTGCCAAGTAATTTCTGGACTAAACTGGTGAGGTTCGTCTTTCCATGCAATCATGCTATTCGCTTTTTCAGGCTGAGTAAAATGCGGCGGAGAATCCCAGCAAGGCGCTGGGATTTCGAACTCATGTATTCCTCCTGCAGACTCATAACAAGCCTGGACTTCTTCAAGTTGTAATCTAATTCCGTTTTCTAGCATTTGAGAGACATTCTCTATGTCAAAATACTCATCGAAATCTCCTTTGTTCCACATAGCATCTTCAAAGGTAGATTTGCCATTTTGTAATGCTTTAGTGGCGTGTTCTTTGATTAAACTATGACACCATTTCTCTAAATCATTCAATGATTCAACCTTTGGAGCTCTATGCATTAAAATTGAACAGAATGCATCCTCCACTTCGATTCCCATTACTTGGTGAGGAGAAAGAGGGCCGCGCAAACCTATTCTGTAGTTGAGAAACCATTGCTCCTTGCACCTTCTAAATGTCGTCAGTGATGATGCAGACAATCTCCCCCTTGCCCTACCTATCGATTGTGCTTCTGGAGGGATTTGTGCTGGCATAACCACACCTCACGAGTCAAAGGAGTAGTAATCGCCCTTAGTACGCTGCTCTCTATCTTTACGGCTGGCTTGCTTGTTTATTCTTGGACGCTTAGAATCATGGTCCCTTCTGAAGGTCACATCTACTCCTTTGAGGAATCTATTCATTCCCTCACGTAATTTGAAAGGGCCTTCAGCAAGGCCATTCTTTCCACCTTCACCTTCGAAAACGAGTAATGAATCTGATACAATATCGATGAAGTATACGTCATGGTCAATGACGAAGGCTGCTTTCTCATTAGATTCCATCGTCCTTCTAATCGCTTTGGCTGTTTCCATACGAGCGTTTGCATCAAGGTGAGCGCTTGGCTCATCTAACAGGTATAGGTCTGCTTCTCTGCCTAAACAAATTGCAATTGCTACTGCCTGGGCCTCTCCTCCTGAAAGATTGTTTACCTGTTTGGCTAAAAGTTCGTCAACACCTAAGGCGCGAATCACATTTACGTTGTATTCTCCACTTCTCCACCTTGGGCCAATTTCAGCATCTAACCAAGTCTGTACTGTACAATCCATATCTATGTCAATATGTTGAGGCTTGTAAGAAATTGATGCATCTGCAGTAACCCATCCGCCATCATACTCATGTTCACCGGCAAGAATTTTGATCATTGTTGATTTTCCTGTCCCATTTGAGCCAACGACACCTACAACCTCGGCTTGATGCACTTTACCTTCACCAGTATTTAGATTGAAATCGCCTAGTTGCTTCTCAATTCCACCCCATTCTACTACAGGGTTTCCAAGTTCTTTGGTACGGTCTGTATGTGTTTGGAATTTGATTGGTTTGTCTCTAATTCTGACATTTTGTTCAACTAAGAATCCATCGAGATAGGCGTTGATTGCTTGCCTAGTAGAGCGAGCAGGAGTAAATATCCCAAATGCGCCTTTCTTTCCATATACAATGTGGATTAGGTCTGCTAAGACGTCTAGAACTGCGAGATCGTGTTCAATAACAATTACTCTAGCATTTTCTGATAATTCTTGAATAATTTTCACAATTCTCATACGCTCGTGAATATCTAGGTAAGAGGATGGTTCATCGAAGAAATAGACTTCAGCCTTTTTGAGCAAGGTTGCACAAATTGCTACCCTCTGTAGTTCTCCACCCGATAACTGGTCGAGATCTCTCTCCAGCAAATGATCTATTCCAAGTTTCAAAACCATTTCATCATAAATTCCTCTCTCATCGACCGATGATAGGAGTTGACCAACTTTACCTTTCACGGCTTTAGGAATATGATCTACATATTGCGGTTTGAGAGCTACTGTGACATCTGATTCGCTTACATCGATTAAGAAATCTCGCAACTCACCTCTTGGGAGACTAGAAATCACATCTTCCCACCAAACTTCATCAGCCTCAAAATCGCCTAGATTAGGAATTACTGAACCGCTGAGTATGTTGAAAGCGGTAGATTTACCCATACCATTTGGGCCCAGAATACCTACTACTGATTCCTTTGATGGCGTTGGAAGCCTGAATAATCTAAATCCATTTAGAGAATATCTGTGAATCATGTCACTTTCCAACTCGGAAGGTAACTGAGTGATAATCAATGCATCATGAGGGCATTTGTTAACACAAATTCCGCAGCCGATACAAAGGGATTCGGAAATATGGGGTTTGCCAGTGGATTCGTCCATTACAACACATTCTTGTCCATTACGAACGGGAGGGCAGAATACCATACATTCATCCATGCATTTCTTAGGTTGACAATTGTCTTCCTTCAAAACTGCTACTCGCAAATCAATCCCCTCCTGTTAGTCGTTGAATACAATGTTCATGAATCAGCCGGTAGTTATGGCAATAGAGTGCCATTTAGCAATGAACAATCATCTTGCCAATGGCAAGAGTGTTTCAAACAAGTCCTTTGATGTGCTCGTGTCCACGAATCAGCTTGGTTGTACATGGAGTTGGGAACTTCATGCTAGCCTTACGTAGTGCATCCTTTGCAGCTAGATAGTGTTCAGGTGTGAACTGAAGTGAGATGACTCTTTGACCACGCTTTACTCTAGCAGCGGTTCCGACATTCTTTCCGAAGGCGCAACGCATTCCTTGAGATACACGGTCAGCACCTGCACCAGTAGCCTGCTTGTTCTCACGTAGAACGTGATGTGGGTAGGTGTGGATACGTAGAGCGTAATTCATTGCACCAGCGGCATTCCTGATGGTAGCGTTAGAAATAACACGGGCTGCTTCTAGTGCAGTGTGTCTGATCTGACAAGATTCATCAGCGAAGAGATTTAGTTCCATTAGGAATTCTCCTGTTTCCGCAGCACGGCGATTACCGGCGTAGAAATTTAGAATACGGTTGTTTGGAACACCACCGATATACTTGCGTCGGGTATATGCAGGACCTTTGAGTCTGCGGTACATCTTTGCGGGCTTGCGTGCCATGCTTGATACCTCCGGGCGAGTTTCCGACCCACCGTCCCTATATGACCGTACCGATGCCAAACAGAAAAGTCCCCGAAGGGGAAAGGTCATGGATGGAGTGCACTTAGGACTTGTTGATGTCAGGCTGGAAAAGGCTCCTTGAAGAGGAATCTGAACACCAATGGCTATCATTTGCGGCGTTTAGCATAATTGTGATTATTGGCGCTGTGTTAATCGATTGGTCCAGTGAGTTATCAGGGGTGCATGATGGAAGTACCCTGGATGCAGATGGAATTGTTTTGGACTCTGCAGGAGACTCTGTTCTTTATCAAACTGAAAATGGAGTTAAGATTTCCTATAACGAAATGGAAGAAAATGCACAGTATGCCACTTGCTTAGAACAATATGGCGACATAACCCTTGCATGTTTCGGTATCGAAGGTATGCTCGGCTTCATAGGAGACGGTAGTCCAGATTGCGATCAGACTTGGTGTCAATTTAGTATTGGTGAAAACATTACAGCAACCCAAGTTTCAGGCAATGATTTAGCCATCCTTATGGTAGTACAGGAAGGAACAAGCGACTCTCTAGCAGCATTTTGGTTTGGAGAGTCAAACCCTGTACCTATGGTTTCCGACCATGAAGGAAACATGCATCTTGATGTCATTACGCCGACTGAAGAAGGATGGCTTGTAGGCGGTTCATGGCAAGCACCAGCAAACTGGCTAGGCTCTAATCCAACCTCACCCCCAATGTATGAATTGGTTCTGCATGTGACTTGGGATGGAATAAACTCACCAGCAATTGAAATCGTCCACTTAGGCAATGAAGGTACAATTCATGGGATATTCGCTACTGATGAAGGATTCATCGCGACAGGAACATCGGATACTATCTCCATAAATGATGGCGAAATAGAACCTTTAGGAATTTCTAGTCATGTAGCTATAGGAGATAACAATGGCGACGTGTGGCTATTCGGAGGAATCGGGTCCAGCACCATTGCAATTATTTCAGACGGAGAAATAAACATTGAAAAATTGCCTGAGCCGCTGGATCTTTTGCCATCATTTGCCACTTGTGATGAAGATGGAATTATTTCAATCCATGGCTCCGATAGTTCAGACAATCCATCTGAACTTTCTATAGATAGCAATGCACGGAGTTCATTTACTAGCCTTAGAGGTATTCTGGACCTAGGTTTCATATTAGTTTCATTACTGATATTTTCAATCATGGGTTGGAATATTTTCGAAGCTATTCGTAAGGGTGAAGTTTTCTGAAACATTTACCGTACATTCCGTAGGAATGAACAAATCTCAAGGGCATCATTTACGAACCCCCTTCAAGGTGTGTACACCCTAGCGCAAGCAATGGATGTGTCCCGATGGCGAAAAGAGGTATGATGGACCAATACATGGACATCAAAGCAGAACATCCAGATTCTGTGCTATTTTTCCGCATGGGTGACTTCTATGAGCAATTCCATGATGACGCAGTTGTCGCTTCAGAAGTCTTAGGATTAACTCTGACTAGTAGAGACAAAAAGGCATCAGATCCCATCCCTATGGCTGGTTTCCCTTGGCATGCATTGGAGGATAACCTCAGGCAGATGCTGCAAGCAGGTCACAAAGTCTGCGTAGCAGAGCAAGAAGAAGAACTTAGAGAAGGAGCCAAGTTACTAGAAAGGGTAGTAACCAGAATTTACACTCCTGGTTCACTATACGAAGAAAGTCTGATTGGGACTGATGAAGTTGCAGGATTAGCGGCGATCTCCCTAAAGGGTGATGGATTAGGGCTTGCAATTCTTGATGCTTCTACCAGTTATGTTTGGACTGTAGAACACCATGGAGATGAAAGATGGTCTCGGCTTCTGGATGATTTGCTGAGAAGTAATCCGAAAGAACTGATTTTTTCACCTAGAGACGCTGATAGAGAAGAATTAAGGCAAGTAATTTCACAAATTGATGGTGTAACCCTTTCACAGCATAGCACATCGAGAAGAAAGGGGCAAGATGCTCTGAAAAATATCCTCGAAGTTGCTGACTTAGGTCACATCGACCTTGGAGATTCTCCATTAGCAATGGACGCTGCAGGACTAGCTGCAGATTACCTTGCGGCAATGCACATCGTTGATTCAATTGACTTCAGAGAAATCGAAATAATGCGACCTGAGGGAAATATGATAATCGATCAAACCACTCTTCGCAACTTGGAGTTAACCCAAACATTGGCAGGAGAAAAGGAAGGTTCCTTGTTGGGCGCAATAGACAAATGCCGTACTTCAATGGGCAGAAGGACACTCAAACAATGGTTATTGCGTCCTTTGGCAAACAAAGAGAAAATAGAGGAAAGGCAAGATGCAGTTGCATCTCTAGCAAGATCTTCTAGGCGCTTAGACGACTTACGTAATAATCTCAAAGGCTTGAGAGACATGGAGAGACTAGCAACTCAACTCTCTTACAACCGTTCGGGAGGGCGCGATTTAGTTGCAATCGGCTTAGCACTAGAAAGGATGCCTAGATTAAAGGCACTCTGCATGGAAGTAGACGACTCTTTACTAAACAAATTATCTCAAGACCTAGAGGTTTTAGAAATGATGAGAATAGATATCCAAGCGAATCTCAATGACGAGCAGCCTCTTTCATTGCGCGATGGTGGGATTATCAGAGAAGGAATAGATACCAAATTAGACGAATTACGAAAGGCTGCTGCAATAGGTCACAAGTGGTTTAAAGACCTTGAAATTCAAGAAAGGGCTCGATTAGAAATTCCATCACTAAAAGTCAGACATAACCGCCAAATCGGCTGGTACATAGAAGTCACCAAGACTCATTTGTCTAAAGTTCCTGAAGATTGGAATAGAAGGCAACAGATGACCAATGGCAACAGATATGTCACTGAAGAATTAGTAGAATGGCAGGACAAATTAGTAACTGCTGCTACCAAAGCTAATGCTATCGAATATGACATGTTTAGAGACCTGAGAGATAGGTGCAGAGAAAAATCCAGAACACTCGGAATGATCAGTTCCTGTGTAGCTCAAATCGATGTATTGCAGTGTTTTGCTGAAATCGCAAGAAATCGTTCATGGACTAGACCTACAATTTCCGAGGATGAGAGATTGATTTCCAAAGGCCTACGTCACCCTGTTTTAGAGGCTCAGAGTGGATTCGTACCGAATGACCTAAGGCTGGACAAGAATCGTCGTTTCTTACTAATTACTGGACCGAATATGGGAGGTAAATCAACCCATCTTCGATGTGCTGCTCTTCTATCAGTATTAGCACAGGTTGGTTCATTTGTTCCAGCAAGTAGTGCACAAGTAGGAATGGTTGACAGAATTTTTACCCGTGTTGGAGCATCCGATGATATTCGCAGAGGACGCTCAACATTCATGATGGAAATGATGGAGGTCGCTCATATTTTGAAAAGAGCAACTGAAAAATCACTAGTTCTATTGGATGAAATCGGTAGAGGTACATCTACCTTCGATGGCTTATCTATTGCTTGGTCTGTTACTGAAGACATCTGTAAGCGAATTGGTGCGAGAACTCTTTTCGCAACTCACTATCACCAACTTATTGGATTGGAAGGAGAGGCTGAAGGGCTGGTCAATGTGCATGTTCAGGTTGCAGAATCGGATGGCGAGTTAAAGTTCCTACACACTGTTTCTGACGGCCCTTGTGATGACTCATATGGAGTACAGGTGGCTGCTTTAGCAGGATTGCCAAGACATGTTGTAGAGCGCTCTAGTGACCTGTTAGGGTTCTTAGAACAGCAAGCACACGGTGCTAAGGCTGGAGAAAAAGGAGCCCCGACTGCTCGAAGTGTAGGCCAATCTTCTCTCCTAGGTTTTGTTGGACAACCGCAAGTTAGAGTTGAAAAGGACGCCTTAGGTGAAGCGTTGAAACACGCAGTTTCTAGCATAGACCCTGATACAATGAGCCCAAGACAGGCTCATGATGCACTGTATCAACTGTTGAAATTAATGGAGGATGAAAAATGAGTCAGCCCTCTAGAATAAAGCAACTAGATGAGCGAACAATAGGGCATATTGCAGCCGGAGAAGTTGTTGAGAGACCAGCCCAAGTCGTAAAAGAGTTAATCGAAAATTCCATCGATGCTGACTCTTCAAGAATTACTATCGATATTGAGCGAGGAGGATTTGATTTGATTCGAATTACTGATGATGGCTCAGGAATTCATGAGCATGATTTATCGCTCTCTCTAGATAGACATGCAACAAGTAAACTTTCCAGCGAGGAAGACCTGGCAGCAATCGGAACTTTGGGATTCAGAGGCGAAGCTTTGGCCAGCATTGGAATGGTTAGCAAACTCTCGATTTCAAGTAGACCACTCGGAACCGAAGGACGAAAAATCGTCATGGATAATGGAAACAAGGGTAAAATCGAGCCAGCAGGAGTTGCTGAAGGAACTTCAATAGAAGTGTCTCATATCTTCGCAAATCAACCCGCAAGACTTGCTTTCCAACGCAGGCCAGCAACTGAAACAAGTAAGATTGTCGATGTTGTAGTTTCGCACGCAATCAGTCATCCCGAAGTTGGATTTAGGTTAGTCAGTGATGAAAAAACGATTTTGGAGGTTCCTGCAGTAGATGAAATGGAAGACCGCTTGTATGATGTGCTAGGAAGGCAAGCTGGAAAGATGATTCAGATTTCTGAACCACCTGGAGATTCTGATGCTCCAGGTGATGAAAACTGGTCTGGATGGATCTCAACCCCAGATATTACTAGAGGCAAGGGCGATGAAATTCATATTTTGATTAATGGAAGACCTGTTGCAGCACAACCTTTCCTACAATCTATTCGCAGAGGATATCGTACAAGATTGATGCAAGGTAGGCATCCAGTTGCAGTATTACTTCTTGATTTGCCTCACGATGAAGTAGATGTCAATGTCCACCCTACCAAAAGAGAAGTTCGGTTAAGAAATTCGTGGCGTGTTTTAGAGAGACTTGAACGTAGTATAGCCTATACTCTCGAATCTACACCGACAGAACCTGAATCTAGTGGTGGAATAACTGGAATAACGTCTTTAGCACCTCAGACTCAAGAAAGGAGAGTTGTAGAAAAACCTGCATGGGCACAAACTGCTCAAATTTCTCTTACTGGAGATAAACCAATTGATGTGAAGCAGAAAGAAAAGCCTCGACCAATTTCAAAATCAGAGTCATCTCAAACCACTATTACAGGAACCGAAGCGATTGCTCCTGCCTTATCGATTGCCGAAAGAGAGTTGCATAGGCACGCCGGCCATGACACAGAAGATATCGACAACACTGAACCTCTAGGCCCCATAATCAATGATTTACCCGCCATGGAACCTCTTGCTCAATTTGCTGATTCGTATATTTTAGTTCAAGCAGAAGAGGAATTACTGCTAATTGATCAGCATGCATTGCATGAGAGAATTCGATATGAAAGATTGAGGCATGATGAAAGTCTTTGGCAGGCACAAGAAAGAATCACTCCAGTGCCTCTAGACCTAGATGCAAGACAAGTTGCAAGATTGGAAGCGAGAATTGATGATTTGACAAATATTGGATTTGTAATTGAAAAGAAGGCTGCAGGATTTTCTATAACTAGCGCCCCTGCTCTCCTATGTGCGAGCGAATTGGAGCCATTCATGCATGATATTTTACTAGATATGAGTGAAGATGGAGCTCCTCTGGAGACCATTGAACAACGCAAGGACCACCTGGCATTCCTAAATTCGTGTAGAGGCGCTGTAAAAGCAAATGAAAAACTGAATTTATCACAAATGCGAAGACTACTCGATGACATGCGTAGAATTCCAAACCCTTGGGCTTGTGTTCATGGTAGACCTACTGCGATGAGAATACCATTGAATGCTCTTGACCACCATTTCGGACGTCATGGTTGATCTTTGACTTTCAGACCAAGGCCAATCAGCTGTTCTAAGTAACTCGGCCATGCTACCTTATGCAAATCAGCACCTTCTATTTGGCCACCACATATTGATGCCAAAAGAATCGCAGTCATCTGAATTCGATGGTCACCATATGTTTCAACTAAGCCATCTGGCCTAATTGGAATTTGACCTCCAGAAACAGAAATTCCTCCCTCATTTATTGTTGAATCAATCCCGAATCTCGAAAGTAATTCTACAGTTTTAGTAATCCGGTTTGATTCCTTGAAAGCGGCATGCTTCGCACCACTAATTGTACCTCCTTCACCCAATGCAAGCCATGCAGCCATAGGAGTGATCAAATCATTTGAATCACGTAGAATAGTGTTCTCAAGGTCGTGCCCGATTAGATCTACAGAATCCGGTTTATTCTCAACTTTAATTCCTGCTAATTTTGCAAAAGCCATCATCGAAGCATCAGATGGTATGACTATGTCTGGGCATTTCACGCTCCATGGAAGACCAGGCTTTTTTGCACCTGTTTGCTGGCACAAATCCCAAGTTAATTTTGAATGCTTTCGGGACACTGCTTCACCATTTGTTTCAAGAGAGAAGCCCTTGGTTCGCGGAGCCATAAGCATCAGTGCTGAATGAAATTGTGAGGTTTTTGAAACATCGATACTGACTGATTTCGCAGTGAATGGCCCAGTTAGTTGTAGAGGATACTCGGAATTTCTCGAAAGTGATTTCGCGCTTATTCCTAAAGATTGCACCAAATGTAAGGAACTCCTTGCTCGAAGGCTTGCATCGCCATCGATAGTCACTGGGAAATCACATGTTGCTGCTTGTGCGATCAAAAACCTAAGTGCTGTTCCACTATTTTTACAATCTAGAGTTTTACTCGAAGGTTTGAATTCGCCTCCCGTCATAAATTGCCCATCCCAAGTAATTCCTAATTGAACTAAACAATCAATCATGGCTTGGACGTCTTCCCCAATCTCCCACATTTCAATCTTAGTTGGTGATTTATCCATACTCGCCAGAGTTAACCAGCGCATTGAATGGCTCTTCGATGGAGGTAATTTCAGTGAACCTGAAAGGGTGCTTGGCTCTATTTCAAGCACATTATTCCCACCGTG
>CEQQ01002571.1_pt1 | contig 13200 bp, 14 predicted proteins | sample 531041 | NCBI WGS metagenome assembly CEQQ01 (sample SAMEA2621222, study PRJEB7988) | marine metagenome | biome: marine biome (ENVO:00000447); feature: deep chlorophyll maximum layer (ENVO:xxxxxxxx); material: "saline water (ENVO:00002010), including plankton (ENVO:xxxxxxxx)" | depth 150 m | reverse complement strand
AAAAAAACTGTCACAATTAAGAATTTTATTTCAATCAATTACTCCACTATTGGCTGGGCAATAATCCATAAACTTATAGCAGTGTAAAAAACCATTAAAAACAACATTGGAATTTGAGTTTGAATTACTAATTTATTAGATGAAATACTTCTACTTGCGATTTTATGAGAAATATAAACTGAAATAATATGCCCAACTACTAAAGAAAACACTGAAAGAATCCACACAAATCTAGCATTAATTATAGAAAAATTGGGAATATAATTTTTTGTACCAAACATATTCCAATTAAACCCAAATGGATCAGAGATTAATGGAATAATATTTTGTCCGGTAATAATTAAAAATGAGAAATAATGAGAAAGATTATAAGCCAACGCAATAGGAACCAAAGAAAAAACAAAGGTTTTTGCAACCTCTTCAGTCGAAATCCTACCTTTTGAAATTTTTGATGTCCAAGAACAAATTAATAGGTAAATTAAAGAAAAATATAATGGGAAAAAAAGACTTCCCAGTGTAGTTATCACTGATGAATTATTTAAATTTAATATATCAATAATTGGCCAAACCAAATTTTGTATTTGTAACCAAGCAGGAGTTTCAGCAAAGCCATCAAACGTAACTGTAGCTAATGCTGTTACATGGAATATCATAATAGAAGTTTTTACTTTTTCTCCTGATGCCAAACCAACAAAAAAGGGTCTAATGTTCAATTTTCTGTTTGCAATTTCTGATTTTTCCCAACATTCAAGACTATCAACGCATTTGGACGAATCAGCACATTTACTCTCAATTTCTGTTGGAGAAAATCTAGAAAATAATCCAAACAATATATAAAACGGGTCTGCATGATTTAACCAAACATGCTTACCAAACAACCTCATTCCGAAAAAAGTTAATAAAGAATAAAGTATCAACAAAATTGATAAATTAAATGGCTGTGATGCTCCACTATAAACATTTTCCACCCAACCAAAAATTAAAAATAGTATCAATGCTGGCCATGCTTCCAATGTGTTAGGCCATTTAAGTATGGGAATTGGTTTTCTCCACTTCTCATAGTAGTTATATAAAACCATCCAGGGATTAATTACTAACCAAATGTTTCCAACCAAAGCTACAAAGTATCCAATTCCAACCCACCATATAATCCACACAAAAGTTGGAGAAAAACTTTCCAAAGCTTCTTGAGTTCCCCACAATCCTACTACAATACATAAAACAAGAATCCCCACTGCAACAAAACCTAAAATAAAACTAATCAAATTTAAAATAAATTTCATATATTTCAATGAAAATAAGTCTAATGTCCAATATGATTTCGCATATGAAGATTGTGAAAAAAACCACCCAATAATTAAGAAAGATAAAGCAACTGTAGCAGCAGCCCCAACCATAAAATAAGATAAAGGTAAAGGAAGATCATATCTTTCTCCAAATCCATGTGCACTAACTGGGAATGGTGAAAAAATCAAAAAACATATTACAAATAAAAATGAGAAAAATTTCAAAATATTATCCTAAGGATAAACCTCTATCCTAAACAACGTAGTTTCCTCATCATGGTGTCCAGAATGTTTTGAAACACTTGGGGGAAGTCCACTAGTAATTCTAACTTTCCTAGCTAGTTTATTCTCCCAAATAATTTTTGTTCCTAGGTTTACAAATACAAGATCAGGATCAAAAACTAAGGTTTGAGAATTAGGTTTTTCAGTAATCAAAATTTTAACTTCATCAATGGATTGATTATTTTTTGAAAGTTCTATAGTACCTATAGTTTTATGTTCCATATGATCATGATAAACGATGGGAAAATCAGCAAAATCATCAGGAACTTGATATGAATAAAAATCACCTAATAATAGTGATTTAGATTCAAACAATACTCCATGTTCATCATGATCATGATGACTTCCATCACCTTGATCAAAGTGAGAAGTAACATTATATCTGCCAGTAGCTATAGCCTTAAACTCCATTACCGAAGCTTCATTAGGTTTCACTAAATTTTTTATATCATAACCGTGTAGGTGAATTTCAATTTCATTATTAGAAGTAAAAGTTAATTTAACTTGATCATTTTTTTTTAAAGTTATCACCTCTAATCCATTTGAAACTTGTCCATCTTCAATAGATATAGCAGTTTCTACTATTTTAGGAATTTCGATATCAATTTCACTAGTTTCATTTTCAGAACAAGAAAATATTATTAAAAAAACCAATATTAATAATAAAAAGGTACTGTTTTTTTTCATTTTGATTTCCTTAACAAAACCTTATAACCAGATCTAATCAAAATTATAATCAAAAATCCTAATAAACCCAAAGTTAAAAAAGAATTCAAGGGATTAGGAGATTCAACATTAATTTCAAATACTGTAGAAAATGTTTGTACATCTAATTGATTATCGTTAATTTCTATTTCAACTAATAAAAACCACTTTCCTACAGTATCTAAAGAAACATCAATTTCATAATACTCAGGATCAAACAATGTATTTTTCATTTCATACTTTACAGCTTCAGAGTTGTCATAATTTTCCATATATGCTGAAAAATAAACAATTAAATTTTGAAATTTCTCATTAGATTTTGCATCTCTTAGATACAACGCAAAATGATTAAGACCTTTAGTTGGTTGATCAGGAACTGATCCAAGTCCAATCAAAAATTCATCAATTTGATTTTCCTGATAATTTTTTACTGAACCATTTGCTTCTATCGTAGGAAAAAATAAAAACCCAAAAATTAAAATAGGCAGGATGATTTTAAACATAATCAATTTATTAAATATTTAAAGCCTGCGCAACGGTTTCCATATCTTTATCACCTCTGCCTGACATTCCTAATAAAATGACATCATTATCTGACAAAGTGGGAGCTAACTGTGACACATAATGAACGGCATGTGCAGGCTCTAAAGCAGGAATAATCCCCTCAGTTTCACATATTAATTCAAAACCTTTTAGTGCCTCTGTATCACTTACACTAACGTATTCAGCTCTTTCTATATCTTTTAACCAACTGTGCTCAGGACCTACTCCTGGATAATCTAGACCTGCAGAAATACTATGTGTCTCAATAATTTGACCGTCGTCATTTTGTATTAAATAAGACATACTCCCATGCAACACCCCGACTTTGCCAGCTGAAATTGTAGAAGAATGTTTTCCAGTCAAAATTCCCTCCCCACCAGCTTCAACACCAATTAACTTTACTTTTTCATCACTAATAAAATCATAAAAAAGGCCGATAGCATTACTTCCCCCACCTACACATGCAACAACATATTCCGGTAGCTTCCCTATTAAACCTAAAAGCTGTGACCGAGACTCTTTTCCAATAATTCTTTGAAAATCCCTAACAATCATTGGATAAGGATGAGGTCCAACAGCACTACCAATTAAATAATGAGTAGTTTGAACATTAGTAACCCAATCTCTAATAGCTTCATTAATAGCATCTTTGAGTGTTTTGCTGCCTGAATCTACAGAGATAACTTCTGCGCCCAATAATTTCATTCGAGAAACATTCAGAGCTTGTCTTCTTATATCTTCTTCTCCCATATAAACGACGCAGTCTAAACCTAGTTTAGCGCAAACAGTAGCTGTAGCAACTCCATGCTGACCTGCACCAGTTTCAGCAATTATTCTATTTTTACCCATTTTTTTTGCTAACAAGCCCTGGCCAAGGGCATTGTTAATTTTATGAGCACCAGTATGAGCTAAATCTTCACGTTTCAAATAAATTTGAGCACCGGACAGTTTTTCAGTTAAATTTTGAGCAAAATATAACTCTGTAGGCCTACCAACAAATGTTTGTAACATATTAGATAGATTTTGTTGAAAATCTAAATCTTGCTTAATTTTCTCATATTCTAATTCCAGTTCATTTAATGCAGGAATTAGCGTCTCTGGCACATATTGGCCACCAAAAATCCCATACCTACCAGCATGATCAGGAAGATTATTAGAATCTTTTGAAAATTCATTCATTGTAATTATCAGATTTTTCTAGCTACAATGTCTAACCAATTTCTTGGTACATGGGTAACGTTAAGTTCTTTATAAGTTTGCCTAACACCTTCCTGCAATACTTCGCTTGCAGTATCTAAGGGAACTCCTGGCATTGTTCCTTCAATAAAATCAGAAAAAGCACAAATATCTAACCAACCTTCAATCGGAACCTGTACAGTATCTACTTTTTGTATTTCGATTTTTAGTCCATGCCTAAATAACAAGTCTGAATAATCTTCAGGGGTTAATTGTTTTCTTGATTCAACTTTTAGAGATTTTTCAGGCTTGAGACCATATTCTTTCCTTAAAATTCTAAAGGCTTTAAACATCCATTTTGAATAAAAAGACAAAGAATCCTCGTGTTGTCCTCCTTCATAAAATGAAGTGTTAAAAGCAAATTTACCACCTTGAGATAAAGACTTTGAAATTTCCCTAACTACAACATCTTTATCTGGTAAATAATGAATGGCATTACAAAAAACAACAGTGTCAACAGATTCTTTTATAGCATCTGAAATGTTCTCTACTCCACTTTGAACATATTTAACTGCTCCATGAGAAATATCTTTTAGATCATCCATAGCAGTTTTTAAAGCGACTTGAGAATGGTCAAGTGCAATGACAACTGTGTTTGTAGTTCTATTAATTCTTTCCAAAATTAATCTGGTAACACCACCTGCCCCACAAGCTAAATCTACAATTCTCATATCAGAAGCAACATCTGCCATATCAATTAATCGCGCATTGAGTTCAGCATAAAAACTGTTTTTAGAAAATGTAGAAAAATTGTAATCGCTTGTAGTCATAAAAAATTATTTTCACTATAAATTTAAGTTGATTATACAGCGGTAACTATTATTTGTTAAATAATCAATTAGTCTTTGGAGAAACAAATTTAATGTTACGGCCAAAAATATTTAAACTAAAAGAAATTACCACTATAGCTGTTGCTAATGTAAAAGCTCTAGAAATACCTTCAGTAAATGCGAATCTGATTTCTGAAATTTTTTGAGGGTCAGATACTGATTCTAAAATAGATAAATTTGGCTGAAAACCCATTGAAGACATGGTTAATACAACTACAGAAGTGGCAACAGCTGTACCAGTCAAATTACCAGCAGTTCTAACCATACTTATTACAGAAGTGACTACACCATATTTTTCTGAAGAAACCACACTAACTATAGAACTTTGATTTGGAGATTGAAAAATTCCATTTCCTGCACCTGCAAAAAAATGTATAACTAAAACCATCAATTGAGTAGAATTTACAGTTAATGTTGTACTAATAAAAATAGCAAATCCCCAGCAAAAAAGACCAAAAAGAGTAGGCCATTTTGTACCAAATTTATCAGAAATTTTCCCACTAAAAGGACTAGTAAGTGTCATCATTATAGGCATCGGTGCAGATAATACTGCCGCCCTAAATGGAGACAGATCCATCACTTGAATTATATAAAAAGGCATTAAAAAAAACACTGAAGATCCTGCCATAAAAGTTAAAAAGCGACCTAAAGTACCCACAAAAAAAATCGGATTTTTAAACAACGAAAGATCAATCATTGGATAATCAAAGGCTCGTTCTCTCCAAACAAACAAAATCAAACAAATCACTGAAATTAAAAATCCGCTTAAAACTGGAAGGCTTCCCCATCCAAGAGTATGAGAAAAAGTCATAGCAAGTAAAAATGAAGAAAGAGTTGCCGCAGAAAATATAGCTCCATACCAATCAAATTTTGAATTTACCATTGGTGTTACTGAAGAGTTTTTTTGAATTACGAATAGTGATAAAAACAATCCAGCACTTGATACCAAAACACTAGCCATGTAAAGAGATCTCCACCCGTATTCAGAAACTAAGTAACCACTTAACAAAGTACCCAGCAACCCCCCCATGCCGATTACTGAAAGGTACAATCCTAAGGCAAGCCCTCTTTCAGATTTTGGAAATGCTTCAACTAACAAAGCCATTCCGTTAGCTAAAATCATAGAAACAGCAATTCCTTGAATTGCTCTAGCAATTAACAACATGGGAAAGTTTTGGGATACTGTAGCTACAATACCACCAATTACAAAAACTACTAATCCTGAACAATAAACAGATTTTCTTCCAAAAATATCAGAAAACCTGCCCATAGGAAGAAGTAAAGAACTAATACACAAAGTGTAAAGCAAATATACCCACTGAACAGTAGGTATGTCTGCATTAAATTCAGCAGACATACTAGGCATAGCAATATTAGTACCAGTTTGATCTCCAACTTGAACAAAAATTACTACTGAAATAGAAGAGTATACCCACCATTTATATACATTTTGATTCTTAGAAAAATTCAATATTTAATCCTTCAATTAAAATCAGACATAGCTTTATCAATACCATGGTCAATGATGGTTTCTATAATATTATTTCCTTGAGAAATTGAAGAAATAATCTTTTCTTTATCTTCTACATTAGGTTGGCCTAAAACATAATTTATTTGATCATCTGAATTAATTGGGGACCCAATTCCTATTCTAAATCTTGCAAACTCATTTGAATCAATTGATGAAATAATTGATCGAATTCCATTATGTCCTCCGGCGCTTCCAGAAGCTCTCAATCTAAGTTTTCCAACAGGAAGGTGAAGATCATCATACGCAACCAATAGTTCTGAAATATGTATAGGAAATCTGGTTAAAAGATACTTGGCTGAAATTCCACTCTCGTTGATAAAAGTTCTAGATTTAGCCAATACAATTTGTTTTTGATTAATTTCTCCAAAACCCAATTGAATTGATTTGTTAATTCTCTTAAATGAAACATTTAACTTTTCAGATAAAAAATCTAAAAACCAAAAACCAGCATTATGGCGAGTAAGTGCGTATTTTTGACCAGGATTTCCGATACCTAAAATAACTAATTGAGGATTTTCAACAAAATTTTTATTCGTGAACATTTGATGAAATTATAAAATGGTCATGATTAAATGCAACCTATAATTATTCAACTAAACATTAATCGATTTATCAAATGCATCTATATCGTATTTAGAGCCCTGCAAAGATACTCGAGTCATGTTAGTCTCAAAAAAATTTGCTCCTCTCAAGTCGGTATTATTCAAATTAACTCTCTCCATAATTGCTCTTTCAAAATTGGCATACCTAGCAACAGCCCCTTGTAAATTTGCACCTATCACTCTAGATGTACTTTGACCAGAATTAGAAGCAGCACCACTTAAATTTGCTCCTTGTAAATTAGCATGAGAAAGATTAGCGTTTTTCATCTCAGTAACTGTTAAATTAGTTCTAAACAAATTAGATTTTCTAAAATCACAACTATTTAAATTAGCTCCTCTCATATATGCCCTTGAAAGGTCTGAGCTTACAAAAATAGAATTTTGCAAATTTGAATAGGAAAAATTCACTGACCTTAAAACAATATGAGAAAAATCTAAATTTGATAAGTCTAAATTTGATAAGTCTTGTCCAGTCAATGGCTTTGCTTTAGACAAATAATCTAAAACTAATTCTCGAGAAAATTTAACAGATTCATTCAACAGTAATGTTCACTGGTTTTGAACCATTTACAGCATATCCCAGTTCATTCCAAACAGATTCTATTGGCTGATTATTTCCAAAAGTATCTTTTGCAATCGACATAATAGTATATTCACCATCTGAGGGTACATTCCATAAATATTGCCAATGTCTCCAAGAGTATTTTTCAGAAGGACCTACTAATTCAGCCTTATTCCATGTTTGACCACTATCCAAAGAAACTTCAACTGATTCAATAGAATTTCTACCAGACCATGCTATTCCTTGTATAGATATTTTTTTTTGATCTATAGAAGAATTGTCTTCTGGATAAGTAATTAATGATTTAACTTGAATCTCTTCCAAAGGCTTTTGAGTACCATCTGTATACTTCAAGACATATTTTTTTCCTTGAAAATATCCTTTAAAAGGAGAATCAATAGCAGATATTTTAGTTAGCCATTTTACTGAAGCCATTCCATACCAACCCGGTACAACCAACCTTAATGGAAATCCATGTTCTATAGGTAGATCTTCACCATTCATTTCATATGCCAATAAAGTATCGGGGTCAAATGCCATATCTTTTGAAAGGCTTCTTAAATAAGGCTCATGAGCCTTATCTTTTTCTGTTTCACCACTATCAGCACCCTGAAATAAAATTTGCAATACTGAATCTTTTAAATTTACTAAATTTAAAACGTCTCTTAATGAAACCCCTGACCAGATTGCATTACTTACAGCACCGTTGGAAAATTGGTTTCCAGGCACTGCAGGGCTTAAATCACTTCTATTATTACCAGCACATTCTAATGTTGCAGATAAAGTTTTTTTGGGTAATTTTTTTAAATCATCTAATTTCAAAGAAATTGGATGATCAACAAGACCATCAATAACCAATTCAAATTCATTTTTAGAAATTTTGGGGAAATCGAAATGGCTTCTTACATAAAAACTATCATTGGGTGTTAGCCATTTTGATAGGCTTTGTTGAAGGGTTTCACCAACGTATGGATCTTCACCAACTTTTTTTAAATTCATCTAACAAACCCAATAAATTTATGATCTTGGTTCTCGGGGTCTAGCCTCATTAACTCTAATATCACGACCCATAAAGTCTTTACTGTCTAGAGCTTCAATTGCTTCTTTGGCTTGATCATCATCACTCATCTCAACAAAACCAAAACCTTTTGAACGACCGCTATCACGATCTGTAATTATTCTCACGTCTACAACCTCACCATAACGACCAAAGAGGTCTCTCAAATCATCTTCTGATGAGTTATAAGATATGTTTCCTACGTATATATTCAAATTCTACTTCCTAAATTAACCTAATAAATCAAACCGATTTATTTAAATGCGGGCATTTTACCACATACTTGCGAATGATAATCAATTTTATACCTAATCTAATTGATGATCTCCAGATTTTCCACCTGATTTATAAGATAACCATGTTTGTATTTTCATTGTTTTATCTACAGCTTTACACATGTCATAAATAGTCAAAGCAGAAACAGATGCAGCAGTTAAAGCTTCCATTTCTACACCGGTTTGAGAGTTAATTTTAGCTGTTGCAATAATCAAAATTTGAGAATTTTCATTATCCAATTCAAAATCTATATTCAGATGTGATATTTGTAACGGGTGACACAATGGAATCAAATTAGAAGTTTGTTTCCCTGCCATAACGCCCGCAACTCTTGCCACAGATAGAACATCCCCTTTTTCAAATTCGTTCTTAATTATTTTTTGTAAAGTTTCAGGATTCATTGTTACCAAAGATTTAGCTATGGCTTCTCTAAAAGTTACAGGCTTTTGAGAAACATCAACCATATTAGCTGTTCCTTCGTGATCAACATGAGTCAAAGAATCAGGTTCGTTTATTTTCATTTTTTTTTTGGCTTCCCCATAAGCTAGTTGATCTGCTTTTTCATTAAATTCATTTCCTGAATGGCCTTTAACCCATTTCCATGTGACATTTTTTTTAAACAATAATTTTTCTAAAAGTTCCCAAAGATCCTGATTTTTATTTTTTTTCCAACCTTTAGTAATTGTATTAATTACATATGTAGAATCAGAATAAATAGTCACATCATTATCATCTACATTTTTTAATGCCTCTATTACTGCTGTAATTTCCATTCTATTATTAGTAGTACTTGAATCTCCACCTGACAAAAATCGGTTTTGGCTTCCATTCAAAATCACTACACCCCATCCTCCAGGGCCTGGATTGCCAATACACGCACCATCGGTATAAATTTCTATCATCTAAAATTATCCCCCGATGTGATACATCTCAACTTTTTTAATGTTTTTGTTAGTTAAACTAGATCTTTGTTCAGAATAATTATCATTTCTTGTTTGCCATCTATTTTGAATTATTTTTAACAAATCCTCATCCGATGCATTAGATCTAATAGGAGAGCGTAAATCTAATCCTTTTTGAGCAAATAAGCAGGTAAAAATCTCTCCTTCAGGAGAAAGCCTTAACCTAGTACAATCGCCACAAAAAGGCTGTGACACAGAAGAAATTACACCAAATTCTCCTTTTCCATCAAGAAATCTATATTTTTTAGCAACTTCCCCCGGATAAGAAGGGTCTACAGGTTCAACTGGAAATATTTCATTAACCATTTCTACTAATTGCTTAGAAAAAATTACTTCGCTTAGGTTCCACTGATTTAAATTACCAACATCCATATATTCTATAAATCGAGGGATTAAGTTATTTTCACGACACCAATCTATTAAATCCAAAATTGTGTGATCATTTACATTTTTTTGAACAACTGCATTGATTTTAATTGGAGATAATCCAACTTTTTTGGCTTCTAAAATACCGTTTTTCACTTTTGAGGTATCAAATCCCCTACCATTCATTTTTTGAAAAACATCATCATCTAAAGAATCTAAGCTTACTGTTATTCGATTTAAGCCTGCAGATTTAAGATCACGAGCAAATTTTTCTAGCAAATATGCGTTGGTAGTCATAGCTATATCATCAATTTCATCTATTTCTGAAAGCATTTCAATTAAATCAGGAATATCTTGTCTAACTAAAGGTTCTCCTCCAGTGATTCTAATTTTTTTAACCCCAATTTGAACTGAAATTTTGGCAATTCTATAAATTTCTTCAAAAGAAAGTAATTTTTCTTTGGGTAAAAATTCATATCTTTCTCCAAAAATTTCAGCAGGCATGCAATAAGTACATCTGAAATTACATCTATCAGTTACTGAAATTCTAAGATCTCGTAAAGGTCTATTTAATTGATCTACTGGATTTATAATTTTCATGATATTTATTTTTTTAATTGATAGAGGAATTCTACAGCTTTTGCCATTGCTTGACCTCTATGGCTAACTTCATGCTTTTCACAAGAATTCATTTCCGCAAATGTTTTCTTTTTAGAAGGAATAAAAAACAATGGATCATATCCAAATCCATTATTTCCTTTTGTTTCTAAATGAATCATACCTTGTATCTCACCCTTAAAGGTTTTTACCGTGAATAATTGAGGTATCCAAATAGCAATCACACATACAAATTTAGCGAAAATTTCATGGTCTTTAAATGGTTGAAGATTTTGAATTAAAAAATCATTTCTTTCTTTATCAGATTTTTTTCCACCATATCGTGCAGAAAATACTCCAGGATCTCCATTTAATAATTCAACTTCTAAACCAGAATCATCAGCAATTGTAAGCAATTGAGATTTTTTACCATATTGCTCAGCTTTCAAAATAGCATTTTGTTCAAAAGTGTTTCCTGTTTCTTCAACAGTAAAATCAATATTTAAATCGTTTAAACTAAACAATTCAAAAGACTTGGGAGACAAAATTTGATTTAATTCATATATTTTATTTAAGTTTCTAGTAGCTACTAATAGTTCTGTCATCTAAAAACTTATTATTTATTGAAATTTAAATGATGACAATAACCCCTCAACAGTATCCCTAAATCCGCCATATTCTAACTCTGTATAAGGAAGCATAGCAGGGCCAGACCAACCCTGACTTCTCATTTCTAAACCTTTTATTTGAGCCAATCTTCTTACCTCATCCCAAACAGGATTATCAAAAAAATCAACAAAAGAATGAGAAAAATATCCGTCAGAATTTAAAGAAAAACCCACAGCCGAAACAAGAGGCAAGCAATATGGTCCTGTTACAGCAGTATTTAAAGGAACTGGCATTAATGGCATAACATGTGAACCCCTAGAATCACCGCCTACATAATGAGCTTTGGTAAAAGCGGATAAAATTTCTTCAGGAGCAGGAAAAATACCTTGATTTCGAATCAAAGCCACAGGATCATCTTTACCTGTATAAGTGCCAGCAATCGAATGTAATCTTTGTGCGGAAATTGAAGCAGCTTTATGCTCAAAAGTTCTTGAATAAATAGAATCGATGCCAAATCTTTCATTGTCTCTAAGTAATGCGGTTATTCCGTAATAATCATCAGGAGCATCCAACTTAAGAATACTGTCCCCTTCAGTATTATCCATATCAATCACATCAAACGAAAAACCTTTAATCATTTGAGGAAGCATCAAGCCTCCACAATACATTGGATCAGCGAAAGCTAAAAATAGTGGCAAATTATAAGCTCCAGGACCACACTTATCAGCTGCAAAAACCATAAATGATTCTGCCGGCCTAGGAGATTCTAAAGAATGATCAAATTCTATTTCTGCCACTGCAGGACCCGCACCTCTAACATTCCCAGAAGGAGCATCTACTAACAAATCTTGACCAGCACCATATAATCCTTGAGATTTAGCGACTTTTGTACCTTCTATAAATGCGTCCCACGCAAATTGGTGAACATCAGCATTGTTTTCACCTTTAGTGTGAGACATTAAAATAGCTATATCGTCACCTGTGTAAGATACAAAAACATCAATTAATAATCCGTCAATTACAGCTTTTTGGGCTAATTTCTCAACGGTATCTAGCATCAATTGTGACGGCTGAGTATGTCCTCCTATTGATCCTATATCTGCCTTAATTAAAGACAATGTTATTTTCATATAAATCTCCCAACTAATTAATATTATTATTTTATTACTTGAGGAAACGAATATCTATGAGCAAATTAAATTGATTTATAATGTGTTTTTTAAACTAAAATCATTGTGAAAATATATACATGTTATCTGAATATAGAGTAATAGAATTAAGCGATTATCCTGCAGGATCAATATTGGGAATGCATCTGGCAGATCAGGGTGCCGAAGTGATTAAAGTTGAACCAATCACCACATCACAAGAAATAGAATTGATGGGAAAAAATTTTATTTCAAGATATGAAAAACAAGATCTAGAATATTCAGTTTGGAATCGAGGTAAAAAATCATTTGCATTGAATTGGATTGATAGATCTAACCTACTAAAATTAATTTCAATTTCTGACATCTTTATAGAAAACATTGACATCCATACTAGAGAAAATGCACGGCCTCGTAGGAAAAAAGAGAAAAATAAGGTTGACCTGAAGATTTCATATGAAATAGCAAAAAAAGTTAACCCTGAAATTATCTATATAAAATTTACTTCATTTCCTGAAAACCATCCTTACGAACATTTACCTAGTAAGGAAGAATTAATTTCTTCTGCTTCAGGAATCTATGCTATGAACGGCTCAGGTCAATTACCA
>CEQQ01234848.1_pt1 | contig 13261 bp, 10 predicted proteins | sample 531041 | NCBI WGS metagenome assembly CEQQ01 (sample SAMEA2621222, study PRJEB7988) | marine metagenome | biome: marine biome (ENVO:00000447); feature: deep chlorophyll maximum layer (ENVO:xxxxxxxx); material: "saline water (ENVO:00002010), including plankton (ENVO:xxxxxxxx)" | depth 150 m | reverse complement strand
TGGTTTAAGGATTGCTAACATTGTTTTTTAATAGTGATTGAATAGGTACTACATCGGAGCATATGTGATATACACGTGACCCGGGTAGCAGGGTAAAGCCTTTCTGTTGTAGCTCGGCACATTTGAGCGCACGAACTAACTCGAAGTCTAATTTGTTTTTTTGTATCTGACTTTCTGCCATGCGTTCACATTGCTTAGTCAGATCTCTATTAAGGGGAACCATAAAATTAATTTGAAAACCCCAGTTTTCTGAAATTACATAACCATCTTCTGTCTGTGGTTCTGTATCGTTGCCCATATAAAATGGACTAAATGTCATCGTGCTGCCATTGCAAGATATGTTGCTACCAAAGGCTTGTCGACTAGGAGCTCCATTATTTTGAAATTGTACAGCTTGATTTGTGACATTTCCCGTCGCGGCTGCCACGGGGTTGCTATTATTATTGGTATCTCCTTCTGCAAGTACAGGACTTACTGAGAGAATACAGAGAGCGATGTAGTAGTAGAGTTTATTGTATAGTTTCTTGTAAAGTCTATCTGCTCTACTAAGCCTGCTGCTCTTGTTGTGGTTTCTAAGTTCCACGGTAGTGAATTGTTAGTTACTGAAAATGTTGTAGCTGAGTCTGATAAATTTCCAGATGCAGTTACATTATTTCCTGACCACGTATTTACGGAAGCACCCCACACTTGGCGTTGCTCCGTCTCCACAATAGTTTGAGTGGTAGTGGTCGTTGAGTTCATACTCCCTGAAGTAAACTGAGGAGTGACAGTATTGGCTCTAGCTATGCCGGGTGATAGCAGAGCTAAAAGCAGAATTAATTTCTTCATGCTTTTGTTGTTGGTTTTTTAGTTTCTCCGTTTCCGTTTTTCTTTCCGTTACCCGTGGACAGCCCAAAAGTTGCCAGCGCACCCGTAAAAATCGAGGCTACGAACGTGATATCGCCTGCTGTAGCTGACTTTTTAATCATTGGCAGTTCGACATAACTTAATGTAATAATAAATCCACTCCATATAACAACACCAAGTCGCACTGCTGCACCTAATATTGCCATTTGTTCTTCATGGTCATCAACATTTTCTTTGAGCTTTTTTAAGAAACTTTTTGGTTGCCCTTTGATTGGCTTAATTTCTTCCATGTTGTTTTTAGTATTGGTTTTAATGCAGTAACCGCCCATTTAAAAGCTGCTGTAGCTGTAAGGGTGGCTGCTACAGAGACAACCGCAGTTGTCCCAGCCGTTACTAAAATTTCATTTTCCGGGACAGGCATTTTTAGATCTGTAAACGGTATGTCTACTTTTCTTATACCCGTTGCTTCCGGTTCATCTGATGCCTCTGCCTGTACTCCCTCGGGAGCTTCTAGATCGCTAGGCGGTACCACCATAGGAATGTATGATGGTACGTCTGCGGTAGGTAGAGGTATAGATATTGTCTCAATTTTCTGAGGAGGAGGAAGTATCAGTTTCGGTATTTCCATCTTCTGACTCCCTGTCTTTTATAACAGCTTGTGTAGCTATAATTGCTTGTTTACAATTTTGCATTGTGTCTAAAGCTTTGTTATGAGCTTCTACAAGTTGTTCAAGTTGTGTTTTTAATTCTTGAGTGGTTGGTTTAGTCATTTAAAATTTTGTTATTCAGGTTTAGGGTATTTGTCTTTAATAGCTTTGATTTCAGCTTTCCACGCATCAAAACCTTTGTGATACATGATATCAAACTGATCCACAATAGCAGGATAATTTTGTTGTCTTTGATTTATGTATCCAAAATTTGCTTTTAGTTCAGCATCTTTAGATACAACTTGATCCCAAGTAACTGGAATGAGACTGTTATCTTTACTTTCAACACATATATCATCAACTATATCAGTTATAACGTTATATGCTTCTTTAAAAGTAGCTTCATCTTTTACTTCGTTTTTGATTCGTAAAATATATTTACTTTTATCAATACCTAAAGCTAATAAAGCTTCTTGTATATCTTCAATTATCATACTGCTACCTCCATTGCTATTGATGTATATGATTTGACACTTCCACTACCAGCTGTGTCACTATATTTTGCATATATTTTATAAGTTACTTGAGAGGTTGTATTTGGTGAATCCATATAATCTATAGATGATGGTGCCATTAAATACTTAGTCGCATAAACGTTATCTCTTTGATATAAAATATTTTGATTTATTAATGTTGTTGTAGTGCTACCAACTGTACGTGTTACTTTATGATTAGCAGCTGGACCTCCCCAACTTGTACCACCATTAGTTTGTAAAACCATACTTGAAAAAATAGCTACCTTGTTACTAGAACTTGACGGTGTAATTTGTAATTCCATAATTTCAGAATAAGAACTACTAAGAGATTGATCTCCACTTGTAAGATGACCTGAGTCACTGTCTGTACTTATAAGACCTCCTGAACCAAGTGCTGAACCGTTTACAGTTATTGCACCAGTAACATCAATACCAGTTGAAGTAGTTTCAATCTTTTTATTGTTGTCGTGATATAACTCTACTGCACCGTCTTGATTAGCAACTATACAAAAATCTTTACGAGATAGGTTATTTCCACTGCCATGAGCTGTCCAATCACCACCAGCAGCAGCAAAAGAAACAATCTCTAAACGGTCGTTTGTTGAACTATTAATAAAAGCATATCCATCATTATTTCCTCTCATAACTAATGAACCAGCGTGGTCACTACCATCAGTAGCTAAAATTTCTATAGCTGCTTCATTACCTCTTACTGTAAGGTGTCTGTCAGATGCTGCACTACCATTAAAACCATATCTATAGTCAAAAGAAGAACCACTAACGGCTGTTCCACCATTAATTACTAAACCACCAGAAATGTCACAACCCCAACTTGCAGTTTCAAACTTTTTATCGTTGTCGTAATATAGCTCTACACTTCCGTTTTCGTTACCCTTTATAATATTCTCGCCTGTGTTATAACCTGATACTCTAAAATCTGTAGATTGTAGTATTAAGTTTCCAGTACCAGAATCTTGAATGTAGCTGTTGCTGCCGTCATGAAATATAGCAAGATCTTGGTTAGATCCAAAATAACTTTTTAAATTATCGTTTTGATATTGATGACCTGTAGTTTGAAGTTTACCAGTTATATAGACTCCATCAGCTTGTGTTTCCAGCTTCTTACTGTTGTCGTGGTATAGATCTACTGCTCCATGTTTATTACAAACGATTGCTAACTCTGCATCAGCAATTTTAAACAGCATTGAGTTTTGAGTAACAATTTCTAGGTTATTAGTATTGTTATCAATTACTGAATCCGTGCCATTATGATAAATCTGTAAATCTGCACCAGCACCAAACGTAACTTTTTTATTATCCGTTTGAATTTTTACATCACCACTATTTACATCTAAATTTCCTGATAACGTAGCTCCAAAACTTTCGGTATTAAACTTTTTACTGTTGTCGTAATATGCTTCAAATGCACCGTTTGCAATGGCTTTAAAAGTATATTCATCATTTGAAGTTCTACCCTGTAAAGTATCTGCATAAATATTTAAATTACCTGTTGTATTATTTATGTAGCTATGGCTTCCATCGTGATAAATTTGGAGGTCATTACCATCTCCAGCAATAAATTTAGTACTATCATTAACCTTAATACGATTTTCAGTACCACTCCAACTTGCTTTAGTTGTACCATCTGCCTGTTTAAAAACAAAATCTCCTTCTACCTTTGCTCCGTCAAGATAAGTATAAAGCTTTTTAACACCATTATAATATAACTCAACCTCTCCGTTTTCTACAGTCTTAATCATGTACTCACTAGAGTCGGAACTAATTATATTTACTACACTTCCTGATATTGCTAAAGATCCAGTTCCAACATCTTTTATGAAAGACCCATTTCCATCATGATAAATTTGTAAATCTGAGCCAGCTCCGAATACTAATCTATCATCTGATGTGCCACTACTATCTCCAAATGTAATGTTGTTACCGTTACTTTGTAAGCCACCACCTAGCTGTGGTGATGTGTCATTAACTAAGTCAGTATTAACGGCTGCAAAACTTAAGTTACCACTAGAGTCTGTTTTTAAAAAACCATTATTTACAATACTGCTAGGAAAAGTTAGCGTATAACTTTGTGCAGCACTGTGAGGTGGTGACTTTAGTTTGATACCATGACTCTGTGCAGAACAGTTTAACTGTAGTGTACCATCGGCACCTCCAGCTCCACGTACTTCTACTACACCAGTTCCGTTAGGAGATAGTTTAACGTTTCCGTTAGTTACATCAGTTCCTATATTACCAGCTTCGATATTATCTAGACTAGCTCCGTCAGCTGCAATATCACGACCATCTACGTTACCAGTTACAGTTATGTTGCCTGTTACGTCAATACCACTAGAAAAGTCTGTATTTGCATTTATGTCAATGTGACCATCTGAAAGAAATTGTACTAAATTACTACTAGAGGTGTTATTTCTTATATTAAATGCACCGTTAGTATTATTTATTTCGTAATCAGGGTTATTATCTGTATCATTAAAAATTAACTTAGGTGCAGTATTTTGTATTGTTTGATTACCAGTAAACGTGTTAGCACCTGTACCAGCCAAGTTACCAGTAGCTGTAACACCACCTTGCCAAGCTGAACCATTGTATACTCTTAGCTCATTAGAGCTTGTGTCAAAGTAAAGATCACCAGCATCATTATTAGTGCCGGGTGCAGTACTATCTACACGGTATCTATCTGCAAAAGAGTTTACACCACTAAGATTGCTTGCAACAGTATTTACATTAGCAATAGACCCACCAACGTTATTTACGTTTGTTATAGACCCTGCTACTAATCCTATGTCAGTACCGTCTGCTGCTACTACGCCTATATCAGAGGCATCTGCTGCAACAGCGTTTATGTTTGACGTATTACTAGCTACGGTATTAATATTTGTAGCGTTACCAGCTACTGCTGTTACATTGCTGTCAATATTAGCAACTGCTGTTACATCACTATCAATGTTAGCTACTTTTGTTACGTTAGCACTATTACCAGCTACAGTTGTTACCTCTGTTGCCTTAGGTACTAATCTGTGAAATGTGTATGTATGTAGTGTACTTGTAGATTCTACAATAAATCCAAACCCTGTAGGTATGGTAGATGTTACACCAGTTATCGTAATGTTAGCGTTGTCTGCTAAGTTACCATTACTTATAGTAAGTGTTGTACCACTAGGAACTAAGTTACCAGTCGCTGCCTTAATACTTAATACGGCTGCTGACCCTGCCTGACCCTGTGGGTTAGTGTTAGGAAAGTGTTGCTCGCTTTCTATAATATCAAAACCACCAACATCATTTACAATGTCAATAATTCTGTCGTTAATAGCTGCGGTTGTAGCAATAGTTGTATCGTTATCTGGAAATGTCTGACCATCTTTTATTGTGTCGCCAGAACTTATGTTGAAGAATCTAGCGTCGGCTGCTGCCGAAGTTAAGAAGGATGTATCGTTAGCTGTAGCAGCACCTTGCTCGGCTGCTGTTATAACAGTTGCTCCACTTAATTTATCTGAAGTTATAGACCCAGCAGCATAGTGCTCATTATCTAAAGCACCAGCAGCTATATGCTCAGAGTTAACAACATCATCTTGTATGTTATCTCCATCTATTATATCATTAGCTAAGTGTACATGATCTATAGAACCATCTACGTAATGCTCTGAATTAACTGCATTATCTTCTAATTTAGTGCTATCAATAATGTCAGCTTCTAATTTAGCTCTTGTTACAGTTCCATCAGTTATTTTGATTGTAGTAACAGCGTTACTTGCTAACTCATTAGTAGTAATCTGTGAGGCAGCAATGTGTTGTGTATCAATCGAATCATCTACATAATGCTCAGAATTAATACTATCGTCGGCTATTTTCGTACCATCAACTGCATCAAGTCCTATTTTGGTGACAGTAATAGAACTATCTTGTATATCTTCAGTTTCTATCGGACGAGTTTGTAACTCGTGTATTGCAAATAAAGCTTGTTCTTGGTTAGCGTTTAAATCTATTGCACGAATAGAAGAACCAGCAGCAAATACAGCTTTAGGATCTTCGTCACCGTTTGTTTTACCAACAGTTGTTTCTCTATAAACTCTAACACGTACACCTGATTTAGGTGCTCCAGAAGTTTCTTGTACAGAACTGTCTACACTGGTATTGTTAAAAGTTATTTTTGTAGGGTTGCTAACATTGTCAACCGCATATTTAGTTGTCGCTTGTGTTACTCCATTAAGAGCAACTTTTACATCTTCAGTTTGTATGACTGGGAAAGTGTAAGTAAATTCCAAATCGGAACCATTAGGCGCACCTCCCCCATTGTCGGTGTATGTAATTGCCATTTAATTAATTAGTTATTTAGGCATTTCTAGAATTTTATCTATTGTGCCTTTGTTTGCTTTTCTATTTTTTAATTTTTGCTCTCTTTCTTCCAGTAATAACTTTTGGACATCGTTATCATTTTTAAGGCTTGCCCAAGCTCGTTTTTTAGCTCTGTCAAACTCTCTCGCGATTTTTTTGTAGTGGGGGAATGATTTAGGTTCAACATCTGATAATCCATTTTTACGGTGCCAGTTCATTTCTGCAATAGATATTTGCATATTTTCTGATTCAGCCATCTTATCAAATTTAGCTAATAAGTTTTGTTCTCCTATAGCTTTTTGGAACATTGATCTAACTTTTGGACTGTCAGATAAATCTGTTCCATCTGGAGCTGAATACGTAGAAGTTCTCATATCATAACCACTGTTAAATAAAAACTCTCTACCGGGTGAGTAGTCTAAGTTAAAATTAACAGGGGAAAACGCATTAAACATACGAGTAACAAAATCGTGATCCTTAATAGGTCGACCAGTTAATATATCATACTTAATAGGTAATGGGTCGCTTGCTATGTTCTCAGTTATTAAGTTTCTATTTCTTATAGAACTTTGTAAATCAGAACCTAACTCTCTAGTATATGGTGTTAGTACTTTACCTATCTCATTTCTAAGACCAGATAAAGGTACCGTGTTATTCATTAAAGATGCAATAATTCTATTAGATTGTCCGGGTTGACCAGAAAATAAATCTACGAATGATTGCATACCAGCTAGATAGGACTTACTTGTAACTGTACTTCCCATTGCCATAGCTAGTTTTAATAATCTATCTTCAGCCCATTCTTCACCCATTAATTGTTGGTGATCTCCTATATCTCCTACTAATGCAAGTATTTGGTTGTAAGGTTCAAAGGCATCATAGTTTACCCAGACGTCACCAAGTTTTATAGTTCTTGGTTTCCATCCCATATCTAACCATGCTTGTCTTTGCTTTCTATCTGTTGGTCCATTACCGTGTAAATTACCACTAAGATATGCCATAGATGCCATAGTTATAGCAGCAGAACCTATTGCTAGTCTACCATTTTGTATAGCTTTAGCATTCATCAAATCTTGTTGAGTATAGATTCCATATTGTTGTAATTCAGGAATAGGTTTTTTTGCTTTAGCTATTTGGTTAAATTCTTTAACAAAGAAGTTAAAACCGGGAGTATGCTTAGCAGTAAGTGCTAATCCGTTGATACCAGTTCTAGCAAATAGGAAAAAAGGTCTAGCCCATGGTGCTTCATCAAATGCTTTAGCTAAGTTCTTACTAAATCCAGTTAAGTCTTGAGTAAGTGTAGCTTCTCTTCTACTAAAATCAGCCATCTCATCAGCTAAACTACCGTCAGGTTTAAAGATTTGTTGATTAAATATATCTTCTTGATTCTTAAAAAATGTTTGATCTAGGTTACTAAAGTTACCATCAGGTAAACTGTCAGCAGCAGCTAGAAATGCTTTTTCTCTTGATCTAGCTCTACCTATCATTAATGCAAAGGTATCGTCAGTAGCTGCCATAATCTTAGTAGAATATGTAAGAAGACTACTATCATTTAAACCTCTAACCATGTTAGCTGTACGATATAACGCTTTATCTACTGTATTACCTCTTGTTTCTGCCCAATGTCCATACATTTGCCATTGGTCGTCTAGTTTATTTCTTTCTACAAATCTAGTTTTCATAGTTGACAATTCGCCAGCCCAATAACTATTTAGTCTTTTTCTAAAATATGCAAATGATTCTGGAACCATCTCACGCATTGCATTGAGAGAAGCTAATCCAGCTCTAGTTACTGCTGCATCACCACGCATTAAACCTCCCATAGCCATTGCTAAAGGTCTAGTAAATGCTGCGGTAGATGTACCCATGATTGCTCGGACTGATGTCTTAGGTCCAGATAAAACACTATGAGTAAACATAGTACCCATCTCTCTTAAGAATGCACCAGTTTTTTTCTTATCGCCAGCAAATGTACCACCTCTCATTTTCTTACGCATAAATACGTCAAGATCATCTAGTGTGTGTACACCGTCAGCCATAGATATTCCTTCAAATATAGTCTTAAACACTTCATCACCGTCTTGTTCGGTAGTCATTTGTAAAGCTGTACGGAAAGCATCTACACTTTCTTGTACATCTTTCTGTATTGCTTCCTTAAACTCTTGAGGTGTTTTTCTTATACGTGCATCACCAAATTCTGAAAACATTTGGGATACTTCAGAACTAGATATTTTTCTTAATTCTAATCCAGCAATTAGTTTTTCTACCATTTGTTGTGCAGGACCATCAATATCTTTAATGTTTGCAACGTCAACTAATTCTCTAGCAGTTATACCAGCATCTCTAATGTCATTAAACAAAGAAATATTAACCATGTCTAATGCTTTTGCATATCTAGGCTGTATAAATTCACCAACTATCACTCCTTCTTCATCCTTAACTGGTAGTGATGATTTAGTAATCTTTTTAAAAAACTCTTCTGTAGTTACATCACTTGTGTTTCTACCTTCATATACAGCTCTAAAAGTATCAAGGTCTTGACCTATACTTTCTTGTAAAGTCTTACCTTGTCTCTTAGCAGTTTCTTCTAGTTGTTTAATAAATCCTTGACTTCTAAAATTACCAAGAACTTCTTTTATAACTTTTTCTGTTTCACCCGTTCCTTGAGCCATTCTACTAATCTGAGTGTTAGACAGTAAAGAACCTGTACTACCTTCCTCTGCACCCCATTCAGTTTTCATACGTTTTGCAGATTTATCTACCGCTTCAGCAGTGCTGTTAGAAGTTGTAGCTCCTTGCCAAGGGTCAGCAATAGGCTCGTTTTTTGGTGCTCTAAACCCAGCGTCTTTTGTTTGAGATTTAGCTTGTTCTCTTTTTTGTACTTCTACACTATCTAATCTAGACTTTCTAAACTCGTCAAACTTAGATTTAATTGCAGCTATGTCTTCTCCTGCTGCTGCTTTTAATTCACCTCTAGCATCATATACTCTTTTAGCTGCATCACTTATTTCTTTACCAGCTTTTATACCAGTATCAGCAATGCCTGTTGCTATAGGTCTACCTTTTGTTACAGCTTCACCGGCAAGCATTTTAGCTAGTGGTGTCATCTTAAATATAGTTGCATCAAATACAGCACCTATACCCATACCTTCTACAATATGTCTTAGTTTATTTAAAGCTGGATGGTCTGTATCTTTTGTAGCTAAAGCTGAATCAAGCCATGGATATTTTTTAGCTATGATTCCTGATAAGTTATCAGTTTCTTCGTTTTTAGAAAATACATCATATTTTAAACCAGCTAAAGCACCTTGTTTTAGGTAAGCTCCAATCTTTGCACCTTGAGCTACTTTGCCTGCACCACCTGTTAAAGCAATGGTACCTACAACATCTGTAGCACCTCTGACTAGACCACCCCACCATGTTTTAGTTTCGATAGGGTCGCCATCACCATACATAAATTGGTCCCATTCTGTTTTATAACCTTCTTCTGTTTTACCTTCTTCCTCCATTTCACCACTGAAAAAATCAATGACTCTTTCTGGAGTGGTAATAATATTAGAAGCTATATCTCTAGCACCAGCTCCTAAACCGATAAATGTATCAGCTACATAGTCGCCTGCTGTAGGACCTTCTGGTTCTGGTTTAGCTTCTTCAGGTATAACCTCTTCAGGAACTTCCTGTTCTGGTTCTACTATTCCATTTTGTATATCGGCAGCTTGTATGTTTTGTACTACCTTTTGTGTGTCCTCTTCGGACATACCCGTACCAGAAATTCCTATTTCTAGTGTAGGGTCAAATTCTTCATTCATAGTTACCACGGTAATTATAGCCTAAGGAAAGGCTAGTAATCCGCAGTTACTGGTCCTTTCTCATTAAGCCTTTTTTGTTATAAATAGAAGTTTTTACGTTCTGTTCTCCTGCTCCTTCTACTTCAAGTCTTGCTCTTGTTATGGTAGAACGAGTAGGAAATTTATAGATAAGATTTAAAACTTTATCGTTATATTTATTTTCTTGAGGTTTATATTCTACACCATCTGAATAAAACTGTAGTTGTGAATTAGCTAAATCAATAGGATTAACTCCCATTCTCATAGCTAGATCACGATAATAGTCTGGTATATCTTTAGCTTGTTTTAATGGAGTTTTACTCCACATTAATAATTCTTGCTGTGAAATTTTATCAGCATTGATTTTTTGTTTTCTCCACTGACCGTTAGCAGATTGTTTCAAACCTTTTTGAATTTTTTTACTATATGTATTATCTGATGGGTCTAAACTAGGATTCATCAGAGAATCCTTTACTCTTTCATTACTTAATATTTTTTCTACAGCAGCTTGACCAGCTCTCATACCATCTTCAGGTCTACCTACAATCTGACCATCACGTACAGTAGCTTGTTCGTAAGCGTTATTGAATACTTCTTCTAGACCAGAATATAAGTTTAACCATTCTACTGAAGCAGTTTCTGTACTTCCAAATGTATCTCCTGTTCCTTCGTCAGTGTATGCCTTTAGATATTTAGCTGCTGTTTCATGTAAATCTGTTCCCGGGACGAGAGCACCTGAAGTAAGTATTTTATCTTTGTACTTGTTAAAGATTGCAGTACTTACATTTTCCATTTCAAAATCATATACACCACCTTGGTAACGTATAGATTGTTGAATCATGTCCTCTGCAACATCGTCTGGTAAATGACCTTTTAAAGCATCTGATAGTTCTATTGGTACGTAACCATCATACTTGCCTTTATAAAATTGGTACAGCATTGCTTTTTGTTCGTTAGTAGGAGCTTGCATACTTCTTATAACTTCTAAATCAGCAGCTATACTTGCTTCTTGTTTTTCTGCTCTAGCATCAGCACCTTGTTTAGCAGCACCAGCTAGTTCCCCTTCAAGACCACTCCATTCTTTCCAAGAACCCATAGTCTTAGTAGAACCATCACGAGCTGTAATTTCGTGACTAACTATAGACATAGCTTCTGGGTATGAAATAACATCTTGCTCAACTAAACTAATTAAGTTTTCTTTAAATGCTGTTCTACCAGCACCAATAGTAGTTCTATTTCTAGCTGCATATCTTGCTGCCCAGTCGTGAGCTAGTTGGTGTCCGTCTTCTGGATTAGCAGTAACAAAACCCATCTGTATCATTTTACTGTCAGAGGCTACAACTTGTGCTTGATAATTAGCTTCTCTTTCTATAGCTTGTTTCTTACGTCTAGCGTCGTCAAACTTATCTATCTCTGGTTTGACTACAGTAGCTACAAGAGCTTCGTTTAATCCTGCAAATTGTTTTGCATACTCAAACTTAATTTTTGTATCTAGAGCTGCCTGTTCAGCAGGAGATAGGTTATCTAAATGTCCAACAGAAACTGACTGACCATCTCTAATAACATCTATCTTAGTTGTTTCGTAAGCATCATAAACATACTGGTCGTAGTCTTTGGCTTTTTGTAAAGCATACTGTTCTGCAACCATATACTTTTCCCAGCCTGCCATGTTACGAAATTCTTGAGCGGTGATAGAGTCACCGGTTTCAGCTTCGTACTTAGATGCAAATTCTTGAGTAGCAATATCATCGTCAAATAGTTGTGATCTTTGCCCTCTAAAATGTTCTTCTAGTTCTGGACTTACACCTTTAGTAAGTATGTCTAGTTTTATCTGTGCTTCTCTATCTTCTCTAAATTTCTTTTGTCTTTCTTGTAATATGCTGCCAAATGTAGATGAAAGGTCAGATAACTGACTCCACATTTTTTCAGTGTTTCTTACTCTATCGGCAGCATTCTTTTCTAAACCTTGTAGGTATCTTTCCTCTGACGCTTGTATAGCTCTGTCAGATGCTTCTTGTTCTGGAATAACGTCAAGTATTTCTTGAGGTGTTACTGATTGTCCAGTTATATTAAAATCAGGAATTATGCTCATTTAAAAACCTCCGGCACCATACATTTGATAAAACTGTGAACCAACTCCCATACTTGGCATACCTGTGTAATAAGTATTTGCTCCATAACCATATGATTGTCCTGCACTTACAGTTGACTGTTGTGAGATTGATGGATTTTTACTCATATAACTATTTTGTCCACTATTAGCAGGCATACCTTCTAATCCAGCACCTAGTGCCTGACCCATGCCTAGCATTAAAGTCATACCTACGTTCTGCATTACTGGTTTTGGAGGCGGTAAATCTGCTATTGGTTGGATAGCTACTTTTCCAAAGGATCTGTTTAGCTGTCCTTTTAAATCTCTATTAATATCTCCATATACTTCTCTAGCGTCATAGCCAGCTTCTCTCAAACCTCTGGATCTCATTGCTTGAGATATACCAAAGTTAGCATTATTCTGAACTAATTGTCTAGCTACGCTTGCACCTCTAACTCCACGCTCGGCTGCTGATGCTTCAATCATACCTTCGTTGACTAACATCTTTTTAAAATCTTCTTGATTTTGTAAAATGGCTAGAGATCTTGCGTTATATAGTTGTCTTTGTACTTTTGAATAAGCTCGTTGAGCTGCAATGTTTGACTGGTCAACCTCTTGTTCAAATTGTACTTTTTTGGATGCGTAAGTAGTTCTTGTTTGCATCCATTTACGTTCTCGGACTTTTAGCTTATGCTCATAAATCCTACGTTTTTCTTTGTTCGCTTGGGACGCTGCTGCTGCGTTGCCTATGGCACCGACTGCTGGTCCTATTGCTGCTGGATCGCACACGGCAAAATTCTATAAAGGATAAATTGTTTGGTCCGTAGGGAAATCTCCTAAGAAATTTAAAACCTAAAAACCTAAGTAACTTAAGATGTATTTTGTTTCTTTCGTCAACAAAATTCCACAGTAACTTTTCTTGTCTTGAGTTTACATACCTTTTTGCTTCTCTAGCAAATG
>CEQQ01104393.1_pt1 | contig 13284 bp, 10 predicted proteins | sample 531041 | NCBI WGS metagenome assembly CEQQ01 (sample SAMEA2621222, study PRJEB7988) | marine metagenome | biome: marine biome (ENVO:00000447); feature: deep chlorophyll maximum layer (ENVO:xxxxxxxx); material: "saline water (ENVO:00002010), including plankton (ENVO:xxxxxxxx)" | depth 150 m | reverse complement strand
TCAAACCTACGAACCAAACCACCGATGCACCAATAGCTCCACCTACAAACCACCATTTGTTTTCTTGCCACTGACTAGCTAAATTCCCCATCAATAACAAGGTATCCAAATAAAAGTGAGGGTTGAGCCAAGTGACTGCAAGCGCGATAAGCAATGCTTTTTTAAACGATAATTGCTTCTTCGCCATCTCCAACACTAGAGAGTCGTTGGCCATAGACGATTTAATTTTATTGAACGCAATCCACAGTAGAAATGCCACTCCCGCCCACTTGGTGATGGACACCAGCATAGGGTACTCCTGCAGCAGCAAACCAAAGCCCATCGCGCCAAGACTTATCGAAATGGCATCACTTAATATAAACAGCAATACAAATAATGTTGTCCACTGTCGTTTCATCGACTGCTCGATAAGAAAGCTGTTTTGTGCGCCTACGGCGATGATTAAAGTGCCGCCCATCACGAAACCACTTGTTGCTGCCGCCAACATGGTAAATGCCTCTTGGTGTAATAAGTTAAAATGCAAAAGTCGTAACGGAATTTATTGTGACGACCTGAATAATTGGCTTGATTTTATACACCTTGAGCAACTAAATTAAATTAATGATATTTGTTTTGAATAAGCAAAATTAATACTTGTTACCTTCTTTTCACAGGTGATCAGACATGTTGGATTACGACGCTCTTAAGTGCTTCCATGAGGTGCTTCGCTACGGTGGGTTCGAAAAAGGTGCACAAGCGCTAAACCTCACTCAATCGGCCGTCTCGCAGAAGATAAAGCGCTTAGAGCAGAGTGTGGGTGGTCCTGTGCTGGTGCGAACCAAACCCCTCCGGGCTACCCCGCTGGGAAAAGAGCTACTTGCTCATATTCAGAAAGTAAGCGTTTTGGAAGAAGCGTTAAATATACAAAGTGGTTTAGAAGCACAGGCTGCCCCTATTAGTGTTGCTGTTAACAACGATGTACTTGCTACGTGGTTCTCGCAAGTCATGGCGGCCTTCAGTAGCGCGCGCGACAACCCAGTTCATATCGTTAACGCAGATCAAACTCAAACCCGGGATATATTGCAACAAGGTCGAGTAATGGCGTGTATCAGTCAAACAGGCACACCTGTAACTGGCGGACAGTCGATAAGGTTGGGTACTATGCGCTATCAACTCTACGCTTCTCCACGCTTTATCGAGCGCTACCTGCACAAAGGAATATCGCCAGAACGAGTAATGAAAACCCCAGGTCTCCTGTACGATGAGTACGACGTAACTTTACTTTCTGATTATCAACGAGAGTGTTTGGATATCGCCCCTTCTTTTACCACTTGTCATTGGTTTCCGTCTTCTCATGGCTTTGTGAAAATGGCATTAGATGGTGTGGTATGGGCATTACTTCCCACCCTTCAGGTAGAGCAAGAGGTTAACGCAGGTGAACTCGTTCCTCTATTTCCTCAAAAGGAGCTTGGTGTACCGCTATTTTGGCACTGGACAACGCTTGAATCAGCAGCCCTTGCCGACTTAACCAAAGCGGTAAAGAAAGTAGCGAAAGCACAATTAAAATAAACTCGGGCAGTGTTAAGAAAGATTGTACGGTATTCAAACTGGGATAATCAGGCGCAATTTATAGAGATGCGAATTGCGCTGTTTTGTGCCTTTCTTTTACGCTGTACATCTGTATATCTGCTTTATTCAATAAGGTAGTGAGGTCTTTGCAGCGCTCATTTGTAATGTAAGCACCTACGCTAGCTGTCACTGATATAACAACGTTATCTGTTCTAATATCCCTTTCCACCAAACTGGCGTCAATTCGCGCGGCTAATCGCTCAGACTGTCCTTCACTGTAGCAGTGGCTAAGCACTACAAACTCATCTCCCCCAAGGCGCCCTACCGCATCTTGATCGCGGCATCGACTTAGCAAAATCTTAGCAATAACTTGCAGTACCTTGTCGCCACAATGGTGTCCATACCGGTCGTTAATTTCTTTGAAGTTATCTACATCGATAAAAAGTAGCGTTAAATAACCGCCCTCTTTATTAAAGTTAGCCAGTAGACTTTGTGCTATGCCCTCCCAGCCGCTGCGATTTAACACTTTACATAATGAGTCTGTAGACGCTCGCTTAAACGCGCTTAGCCTATCATCATCAAGCTTTTTAACTTTTCTTGATGTAGCAATAGCAAAAATAAAGGCTTCGATAGTGATACCTACAATAAGACCATAGCGGTACATAAACGCAGACACGTCAGAAAAGACCAAGCGAAAGAGCATAGAGAACACCATGATAGCGATGCCCATTAACACCAGGTTTGAACAATGAACTTTGCGGTAAGCGGCGTAAATACAACTTGATAGTGTACAGGTCATAGTGATTAGCGTTATAACGCTGAGCATACTGTTAACCTTCATCGCGTCTGACGTTGATAAAATAATTTGCACAAAAGAGAGTGCCAATGCTGAACACGCCATTCCAAGGATGAATTTTCGTTGCCAGACTTTTAACAGCGCTTTGAAATCGAGTAGGTGATCGAGGAACTTTACCGCAGCAAAAACGGTAATCCCGGCAAACATTAAATGTAGCTTGAAGTTAGAGAAAAAGGTGACGTGGGGGAAGGCAATGTTAAGTAGCCCCTCCTGAAACAAGAAGAAGATCGCTGCGCTGAGCACATAGAAACTGTAGGAATAGAAACCGTAATTGCGCATGCTTGTACCCAGCATTCCTACGTACAGCGTTAATGCCAAACAAAAGCCGATGAATAAACTTAAAGTGAAGGTATGTATGGATGCTAGCTTTTGAAAATCTTGTAGGGCAACGATATTTAACGCTATGGGTCGCTCGACCTGAGAACGAATATCCAGGAAAAGTAGCTTATGCGTACTGTCTATTGCATACGACTCGAAAGCACCAGTAAGCTTGGGAATCTTACGCATTTCGCTATCATACAGCTGATTGTAAGACAGGTAATTTCTAGGAAAATAAAGAACATGAGGCGAACTTACGTTGCAGCTAAGTGAAATGCGCTGCTCTCCCTCTTTAAGCGCAACCGCCATGGAAGTAGGCGCACTATTTTCTGCATTAATCAAACATGTGGCGCTAGCAAACGTAGCCAAGGTTAACAGGCTAAACCCATATAATAAGCGAAGAATAATATGCGACATGCCACATGCCATAGATATGCTTCCTACTGGTACTGCTGCTCAATCCATGTAGCAAAAATATCCCTGTACGGCTATTTAAAAAGGTGAGTATTTGTATCTATTTGTCGATTGACCTACTCACATTGATTAAGTCTAGTTTAAAAAAGAAAGAACGCTTGAAAAAATGGTGTGATTTAATGATAAGAGATTCGTATTTTTACAGTTGCATTAGCCGTTAGCGCCGTCAAAGGAAAAATTAATACTACTAACGCCATTTAACCTAGGTCTTGCAAACAAGAACCCCTGAAACCTTTTTACACCAGCATGCTGCAACCACAACCACTCATCTACCGTTTCGACTCCCTCCACTACTAAGGGAATTCCCATGGAATTGGCAAACTCGAGTACGGCCTCGGTAATAGCTTGTCGATGCCCGTTTCTATCGATACCTGTCGTTATTTTTCTATCTAGCTTAATCTTGTCTGGTGTGAAGTCTGCGAGTAATGACAATCCTGCATATCCTGCACCAAAGTCATCTATGGCGACTCTCATTCCTAGTGAACGGATATGCTCAATCGCTTGGTAAAATGTATCGTTTTCACTGATTATTTCTGTTTCAGTAACTTCTATAACCAGCTGCTGAGGCTTTAAATTATTGTGTTGGACCAGTTCATAAAGGTAATCCGCGACGTTAGGAGAGTAAGTGATTGCACCTGGACACAAGTTAATTGATAAAGTCTGCTCGGAGCTTAACAACGCCGCTCCTTGTTTTATTGCTATAGCCTTGCTTCTTAAGTCAAACTCGTATTTCTCAGGCCCAATCATCCCCTCTAAAATAGCCTCGGGATATCTTCCATCGTCACTTCTAATCAAGGCTTCGATTGAAGAAACACACGCTCTGTGAGTGTCAACAATAGGCTGAAAGGCAAACTGAATATTGGAGTTTTCGACAGGTTTAACTGTCTTCTCTGATGTCATTACAGTAGATCTAACGCCTCTACGAGCTTCCTGGCTTAAACAGGTGCGCCACTTTCCTGAAGCAAAGCTATTAAGAAGTGCAAATATCCGACTTTCCCTGCCGATATTAATGTCTGACGGAAGCCAATAGCAGCGGCTTTCTTCAGCAATGGAGAGTGTTCTTAAATTCCAGTCACCAAAATCACGTTTGTGAATGACCATTTCGGTCACTTTCATGACATTACTGTGACGTCTGTCTTTCTTTATATGCTCGAAAAGTGCATTTACCTTCTCACATTCTCCTTCAAGCACTTGAAAGAAGTATTCTCCATCAAACAAAAGAATACCTGTAATATGGTTTTGCTCATTAAATGGCAACGAATCGTCTGTTATTTTAAGCAGTTCTTTTTCATCAATTTTTGCCGTTGACTGACTTCTGTAAACTAACTGCTTAAGCACGAGATGCCTCTTTTAACACTATGTCTTCATCCCTACTTAGAACCAGCCGCACCGCTAGATACAGCTTTTTCACTCTTGTGTGAAACAAAGTATAGTCTTAGAAACAAGATTATCGCAAAGTCAGTTCAGGCAACCTACATCAACTTTAAGTTATCGTCTTTCTATGGCTGGGATCTCAATATAAGCATCCGGGTCAGATTCTTTTAATGCGTTTAGTTTACGTTTTCTTGTCGCTCGCTCATCAATAGTTTCACCAAAGACCTGTAGATGTAACTCGGCAATAAGGCTTTTGCCCTGTTCATTACTGATTACCCCAAGCATCTCGCCAGCATGCATAAATCCCTGCACTCGGTATTTCTCAGCATCGACCTTTTTACCGTTTTTGCTTGCTGTATAAAGAGCGATGAGTTGTTCAGTGCAAGCATCTAAAAACCTTGCTCTCTCTTTCTCTTCAATCATAACTTTTCCCCTTCCACTGTCGGCTTATCGTTATACACCTTAACGAGATTTCGACGCTGAGGATAGACATGAGTTTGTCTATGCTCGTGTCGCCGATTAACTTTGACTACTCAGTACTCTTGCCATCACTTCAACTAAAGTTCATTGGTGAGATGTGCGTATCGCGCCTACGCTTTCATTAGTGCTAGAAAAAACTTCTAGGTAGTCACTGTTACAACATGAGTGAGCATCATTATGCGATACCAAATAGCTTTAGGCTTGGTCACTGCCTTGGCATTTGCCCCCGTTGTTGCTGCAAAAGGAAATGCTCATCATTGGGAAACGTCACCCCATCACTTATCTACATTAGTTGGCACAACGTATACAAAAGAATGTGGTAACGCCTTTACGATAGGCATCGACTATGAATATCGCGTCAGCGACTTTCTAGGTGTGGGTTTCGTTGCCGAATACGCCTTTGAAGACCTAGATGCATATACCTATTTGCTTGTTGCTGACCTTCACATTACCAATAACTTCATTGCTCAAATAGGCCCCGGTGTTGAGTTTCACGGTAGTCATAAGATGGAAGTTGCAAGATTGGGATTTTTGTATGAATTCGAAGTCTCAGGTTTTACCCTTTCACCGCAACTTCATTATGATTACCACCGCAATCACAAAAGTGCGGTGGTCGCAGGATTGGCTATAGGTATGTCGTTTTAAAAGCAGGCAGTTTTTCACTTAAAATGAACCAACCACAGTAGTTGACCACCAAAAGTGACGAGCTTTAAGCCGATTAAAAGCTCTACTCGTGCCTACATGAAAAAATATCCCGTTTTAATACCAGTTTTGAACAAAGTCTTGTAGCCTCAAACAATGAATAATTTTATTCCGCTGAGCTTGGTACAAAACTATAACGTTGAGGATACTCGATGAACGATCTCATTGCTTTTGTAAACCGACCTGTCTTCGAGTTTATGTCTCGTGAATTCACGGTTGGCATGCTGATCCTAATCCCGTTAATGCTAATCGTGGCGGTATGGCTACTTAAATTCATTTCTAAAATTATTCCTCGCTTGCTTATCAAAAATGGAGTAACACCCGACGCGGTGCACTTAATTAATCGCGTTGTGCAGATATTGGTGCTGGTCATGTTAGTGATAACCACCCTCGATATATTGAATGTCCCGTTAACTGCTTTCGCCTTTGTTTCAGGTGCAGTAGCGATTGGTGTTGGTTTTGGTGCGCAAAATATAATAAACAACTTTATAAGTGGCTGGATCTTGATGTGGGAGCGGCCAATTCGCATTGGAGACACATTAGAAGTAGATGATACCCGAGGCCGAGTAGAAGCCATTAATACCCGCTCAACGCGTATTCGTCGAGTAGATGGGGTGCATATGCTAGTCCCTAACAGCAAGCTGCTGGAAAATACAGTCATTAACTGGAATCTGGTGAATACCGAAACGCGAACCTCGGTAAAGGTAGGGGTTGCGTACGGCTCCTCGGTAAGAGAAGTTGAACAACTCATCTACAGTGCCGTAGGCAAACTTGACGGTGTTCTAAAAACCCCGGCGCCCGCGGTAATGTTTGACGACTTTGGCGACAATGCCCTTAATTTTGAGGTGTACTATTGGCTAAATGCGAGCTCAGAGATGGAGCGGCGTAAGTCTCGTAGTGACCTTCGCTTTCTTATCTGTGAAGCCTTCGAAAAAGCGGGGATTGTGGTCGCCTTTCCGCAACGAGATGTTCATATTGATGGTGAACTTAAGCTCACTAGCGCTGATAAGGCACTGTAATCCTTCATATAACAACTTGCGTGATACGCAGGTTGCCTACCATGTTTTCTGTATTTGTAAGTGCGTACTTGTCCTTTGCAGTAAGAAGTCAGAATGAATAGTAGTTGTTAGGAAAAATAAACTTTTTTCGGCAAAAACTGTGACTTACGCGTAGTAAGAATTGTCTGATAGAAAAAGTAAGGAGATTATATGAAAACGAAGGTAGCGATTTACCTGTCTCTCATCGCATTGCTTGGAGCGGTTCTATTTCAGAATATCGAGGACGTTACTCTGCAACTGCTTTTCATCGAGTTTCAGATTCCACTGGTTTTATTAATGGTCATTATGTTCGTGCTAGGCGCATTGACCTTCGGCTTAGTAAACTATTTTAACGCTAAAAAGAAGAGGTAATGCGTCACTGATGCATTACCACTTATACTGATAAAGATTTGCGGGGGCTGAACTAAACCACCTGCCCAGCTGCCCAGCCGCTGCTCCATGCCCACTGGAAATTAAAGCCACCCAACCAGCCAGTTACGTCTACGACTTCCCCAATGAAGTAAAGCCCTTCGACATTTTTTGCCATCATGGTTTTAGATGAAAGCTCGTTGGTATCTACGCCACCCAATGTAACTTCGGCAGTGCGATACCCTTCCGTGCCATTTGGCTTTATTTTCCAATTCTCTAGGGTGCCTGCAATGGCGTCGCATTCACTGTGAGAAAGCTGTTTTACCGGCACGTTGCGCCAGTTGTGATAATCAATAAAACTCTGCACCATGCGCTTGGGAAATACTTTATTCAAGCAAGTAGCAAGCAAAGCGTCGGGCGTGTCGGTACGCGCAGTCTGTAGAAGCTCTGCGGCATCGTCATTAGGTAACGTATTAATAGTAAGCGTGTCACCAGCATCCCAATAGCTTGAAATTTGAAGCATGGCAGGCCCGCTTAAACCTCGGTGAGTAAACAACATCGCCTCTTTGAATGTGGTGTCGTTACAGCTGGCATATACATCAACAGCAATGCCGCTAAGTTCAGCCAAGGTTTCTTTGTCTTTATCGTGTAAGGTAAACGGCACCAATGCTGCTCGAGTTGGCAGAACGTTTAGACCAAATTGCTGCGCAATTTTATAACCGAATGGAGTCGCACCCAGCTTCGGCATGCTTAAACCGCCAGTAGCAATCACTAAAGACTCACATTCATACTCTCCATTGGTAGTAGTAAGTGAGTACCCACTTTCAATTTTTTCGACCTTCAAAATCTCACAGCGAGTGGTAATAGTAACGCCCGATTTACTGCATTCGTTAAGCAATAAATCGACAATGTCTTTCGCGCTGTCATCGCAAAATAACTGGCCTAAGGTTTTTTCATGGTACGCAATGCCGTGCTCTGCAACCAGGCTAATAAAATCCCATTGGGTATAGCGGCTAAGTGCAGATTTACAAAAATGAGGGTTTTGCGATAAAAAATTTTCTGGGCCCGCGTACATGTTGGTAAAGTTACAACGACCACCACCAGACATCAGAATTTTCCGCCCCACTTTTTTAGCGTGATCGAGTACTTCTACACTTCGCCCGCGACTGCCTGCTTGCGCGGCGCAAAAAAGCCCTGCGGCTCCTGCTCCAATTACAAGCACATCGCGTTTTATTACGTTCATAATCTTCCAGTCTACCTAGTTTGAGAAAGCTTAGAAGCTCAATCAGAATATTGGCCGCGAATTATACGTTATCGCGTTTCCTAGACAACTAAACCTCAAAAAATACTGACATTTAATAGAAGATATTGCTACACAGACCTCTCTAAAGTTTAGTACTTAGTTGATTAAAAAACGGCTATTATTAAACCAATCACCACATGAGGGGTTTTTAATGGCTATAAAGTCTAATTTGAGCAGCGTAGACCGATATACACGAGGGGCAATCGGTATAGGAGTTACAGCCTTCGCGCTATTTAATGGCAATATTATTGAAGACGTATTTATTGAAGTCCTGTTAGGGATCTTTGGGGTTTTAAACCTTATTTCCCTTTTAAGTGGATGGTGCCCGGTTTATCAAGTCGCTGGGATAAGCACGAAAGAGAGAACCTAATATTGAGCAGCAAGGCTTAATGGAGCACTCTCCGTCTCTCCCTAAAAAAACCGCTATTCGTTCAAAATTGATTTTTGCATGTTTAGCGGTATCAATACTTGTTTCTGCAATTTATGTCACAGTTTCTTATCGATTAACTTCGGATGTAAACATGCAGGCGGAAATGAAAAGTATGCAATTGCTTCTTTCTTTAATTGGAAGAGAGGTTAGTGATCCTGTTCCAATAAAAGAGGAGCGCCTTAAAGCAATCAAGAATCTCATTTCAGAAAGCGAGACTGCGGCTTTTGTAAACGTTGGCCGAACCGAAGAACAATTCACTATTACCCATAACTTCGATGAGCAACTTGTGAAAGAATTGGTTGCTATCATCGGTAGAGAGCATTTAGCAGGCCATACAAATGAGCCAGTGATCACGCTGGGGGATAAAAGCTATTTGTGGGACGTAGCATCAGAAAATGGCGCTACTATTGTTTACGCGAGAGAGACTGCTTTACTTGACGCAGCGCTCTATACTGTGGCTAAGCGATTATTCATAACGACTGTTATTGTTTTTTGGATAGCGGTTTGGCTTGCGTTAACCTTATCTTCTATTATTGCCAAACGCGCAGATGAAATAAATGAAGCGCTAACTCGCCTAGCAACTCATGATTCCTTAACGGGGCTACCTAACAGCTTTTATCTGAAAGAGTTGTTAGCACACTTCGCAAACACACATAAAGACAGCGGCCCTTCCAACCAAGCCTGCCTTTTCGCCATCGATTTAGACAAATTCAAGGATGTTAACGACGCATTTGGTCACAGTGCTGGCGACCAACTGTTAATTACCTTGTCGTACCGTATATCAGCAATACTAGATAAGCCATGTGAGTTAATTCGTATTGGGGGCGACGAATTTATTATATGGGCTCCAGGTTTTTCCGTTGAAGAAGGTAAGGCGCTAGCCAAGAAGGTTATCAACGCCTGTGATACCACCATTCCCTTAAATGGCCTAGAGGTAAACACTGGGGCAAGCGTCGGCTTTTCTCATTACCCTTCGCATACCGACAATTTAGAGTCGCTGTTATCGTGTGCAGATACCGCGATGTATAAGGCTAAAAAACAACGCAGTGGGTGGGAAGTTTACGATGTGCAAAATCGCATCAGTAATGAACGGGACATTATGTTAAGGGCAGAGCTTAATAATGCGATGCTAGAAAAACAACTTATCCTGCATTTTCAACCTAAAGTGGATATACGGACAGGCGCTATAACTGGAGTTGAAGGGCTCTGTCGTTGGCAACACCCTTCACTTGGCTTATTAAGCCCTTATCATTTTATTGATTTAATCGAACATTCTGGAAAAGTTCAGGATTTCGGTCGCTACATTATTCAGTCAGCCATGCAGCATGCCAGTGACTGGCGAAAAGAGAATATGAACATCCCTATCGCTATTAACTTGTCTCCTTACAATTTACTCGACCCGACATTGGCTACCTATATTTCACAGCTACTTCGTGAATTTAACCTGCCCCCGAGCGCCATCGAGATTGAGCTTACTGAAAACGAAACCTGCATTAACATCGCACATATTAATAGCGCGCTAAGTGATATAAGAGACCTGGGAGTAGAGATTGCGATAGATGATTTTGGGACAGGTATGAGCTCGTTGGCCTACTTAGATAACCTAAAAGCTAATACTATTAAAATCGATAAGTCTTTTATTTCAGATATAGACACTAACCGGGGTCACCGAGCTATCGTCGCCTCTGCTTTAACCCTTGCCGATACCTTTGAATGCAAAGTGTTAGCTGAGGGTGTGGAAACCCAGTCTCAAGTTGACACGCTTCTCTCTCTGGGCTGCTTTTATGCGCAAGGTTACTTTTACGCTAAACCCATGTGCGAACGCGACTTAAAACACTATATTCAAACAACACTTGTCCAAGCGGTCTGAGCGTCAGCGTACTAAGGAGTTCGAGAGCTACTCGCGAAATATACCAAGCTCGATCCACTAAGACCGAGGAAATACAGCGAGTGGATGCGTGGTGATTAGCTGCACGTAAGCGCGAGTACCCGGCTTAATTGCATTTTCGTGACTTACACGTACTTTAAGCTCGTCGCCGCTGTCTAAAATAACCGCGTAAAGTCGACTCTCGCCTTCATAACGTACCCACTCTACCGTACAGTTAGTCTCACTAAGGGTAGCATCTAGGCTTAAGTCGTCAGGGCGCACCAATAAGTCTACGTTGCCATTAGCGCCTTGAAGTGGCGTTCCGGGCACCTTGCCAATATCGGTGACTACCGTTCTGTCGACATTTGCTGCGCTACCGTCAAAGGTTGCACTTAAGAAACTTGCCTCACCCATAAAGCGCGCTACAAAGCGGCTAGCTGGCGAAGAGTAGCAGGCTTCCGGTGTGTCTAGTTGCTCAAGTACGCCTTTATTTAGAATGCCTACTCTATCGCCTACGCTGAGCGCCTCTTCCTGATCGTGTGTCACCCAAATAGCGGGAACACCCGCCTTTTTAAGCGCGTCACGTATTTCCCAGCGCAAGCTATCTTTTAGTGCTGCATCAAGGTTTGAAAGTGGCTCATCTAGCAATACAAATGATGGTTCGTGAGCAAGAGTTCTTGCCAGCGCAACGCGCTGCTTCTGACCACCCGAGAGACGAGCTGGCTTTGCATCGCGGAAGTTATCTAAGCCTAGTAATTTAAGCCAATGGTCGGCAAGCTTGGTGTCTTTTAAACGAAAGCACACGTTCTGCTGAACAGTAAGGTGTGGAAAAAGCGCAAAATCTTGAAACACCATACCCACGTTACGCTTTTCAGGTGGCACATGTTTGCGGGCTGTACTTTGCCAGTTACCAAGGCTCATAGAACCTTCTGAGATAGGAATAAGCCCTGCCAACGCCTGTAAGATAGTGGTTTTACCACAGCCGGTTGGCCCTACCAACATAAGGATTTCGTCTTGTCCAAGCTCAAGATTTAACTTGTCGACTACGCGGGTAGACCCATAATTCACAGACAAATTACTAACACTAAGCATTACGAACGGCCATCCTCGGTAACGGTAAACTGGGCTTTTCTTTCGCCCGATAGCATGAGAATTAGTCCCACACCTGATAATAAAACAAGTAGAAGCCCAGGTACGGCGGCACGGCCAAAGTAACCCGCTTCATATACGCGCCACATGTAAGTAGCCAAGGTTTCAAACCCTGTAGGGCCCAACATAAGCGTGGCTGGCAACTCACGCATAGCTTCTAAAAACACTAACGCAGCGCCGGCTATCATACCACGAAGGGTTAATGGCAGCGTAATTCGCATGAACGCTTCACGGGGGCTCGCACCAAGTACACGGGCAGCTTTTACCAAACCAGAATCAATATTCTCAGCTGTACTTCTTACACTTCCCACGGCAAGTGGAATAAAGCGCAGCACATAAGCCATTACCAGCAAACTCAGTGTTTGATACAGCGCGGGTAGTTGTAAGCCGACATACACAAGGGCAGTTCCCATAACGATACCTGGCACGCCAAAGCCAAAATACGTGATGCGCTCCATAAAGCGCCCTGCTTTTCCGGCAATAGCGGCATGAGCAACTGGGATGGCAAGCAGCACAGCAACAATGGCCGCAATAAAAGACGCATGCGCAGAGTTCCACGCGTAGCTTAACTCAAAGCCACCGGTGCCTTCTCGCACTAACCACAGCGTAAAGATAGCCAGAGGAAGAACAATTGCCATAAACACTACTGGCAAGGTGGCCAGCAACATTAAGTTTCGCTGCCAGCGCACAGGAAACAAGGATAAATGCTTACCCGGGCGCTCTTGAGCGCCGCTGATACGGCTTTCAATAAATAAAATAAGCCCCACAATAACCATAAGCTGAAGGCTCAGCATTGCAGCCTGACTCAAGCCAAAGGCATTGTATTCAACAAAAATTACGCGCGTGAAGGTATCAAAGCCCATTATTGCCGGCGTACCAAAGTCCGATAGTGCGTACAGCGCAGCAAGCAGAGCGCCTGCGGCGACGCTATTCACAACACGCGGTAATACAACGCGCCATAAACTTGCACCTAATGTTAGCCCTAACGTACGTGCAGCGTTAACTAGGCTTGCATCTAAACTCAATAAGCTTGAACGGGTTGTCATCATCACAAAGGGATAAGTGTAAAGACTCATGACCAGCGCAGAGCCCCACAGGCCGCTAATAGGGGGTGTGCTAATTCCTAGAACGTTTTCAATCTCGCCGCCCGTGCCAAATGAAAAATACATGGCAAACGCACCAATGTAGCTTGGCAGTGCTAATGGCGCGGCAAGTAAAATAAGCCAAAACCGCTTAAACGGCATTTGCACATAAGCGGTTAAAAAGGCAAGCGGCACACCAATAAGTACCGAGCCAATAATGGTAAGCACAACCAATGAAACCGTGTTACCTAAAACACGAAGATTATGAGTATCAAAAAGTTGTGCACTATCTTGA
>CEQQ01119656.1_pt1 | contig 13403 bp, 13 predicted proteins | sample 531041 | NCBI WGS metagenome assembly CEQQ01 (sample SAMEA2621222, study PRJEB7988) | marine metagenome | biome: marine biome (ENVO:00000447); feature: deep chlorophyll maximum layer (ENVO:xxxxxxxx); material: "saline water (ENVO:00002010), including plankton (ENVO:xxxxxxxx)" | depth 150 m | reverse complement strand
ATGAATCCGTAACTCTAGGTCAAACCCCGTACCGAAAATATTTTTCCCGAGATAACCTTTTTCCTCAGCAGCTGAAATGGCCTTTGTTAGTTCACGGTGAGGTGCATGGTACTCGCCTCGCAAAAACACATAGGCTTTCGATGCCTGAATTGCGAACGCCCCAATGATCATGCCTTCTATTAGAATGTGCGGATTGTGCTCTAAAATATAACGATCTTTAAAAGTCCCAGGCTCCATTTCATCGCCGTTACAAACCAGATACTTAACACCCTCGCCTGCCGCATCGCCCTGAGGAACAAAACTCCATTTCAATCCAGTAGGAAAGCCTGCGCCACCTCGACCCCTTAAGTTGGCATCTTTAACCACACCGATGATTTCTTCGGGTGTCATTTGGGTCAAAGCGTTTCGCGCTGCCTCGTAACCTCCTCCTGATTCGTAAGCTTCCATATCAACCGGGCCACCTACCTCCTCGACAAGACCCAGTATTGGTTTGGTATCCACAAGACCCATTATTCGTACCTCCCAAAGATCTCAGCTAAGGATTGCGCTTCAACATTTTCGATCAGGTCTTGATTAATCATCATCGTAGGAGCTTTATCGCATGCTCCCAGGCAAACAATCGGTAGCAAAGTGAACCGACCATCTTCGGTCGTTTCACCAAAGGAAACATCTAAGTGTCGTTCGATCGCTTTCTTGAGCGGATCCGCCCCCATCACATAACAAGACACGCTGTCGCATACCATCACCACATTCCGACCCACTGGTTGGCGATAAATCAAATTATAAAAGGTGGCGATGCTATCGAGCTGCTCGGCTGACATCTCCAACAGGTTGGCGATTGCATAAAGACTCTCATCCGAAACCCAACCCCGGTATTTCTGAACGATCAATAACGCATCAATCGCCGCTGATTCTCGATCCGGAAGGTGGGCAACTTCAGCCTCTATCTCTGCCGTCTCCTCTTCAGACAACATTGGTATCAGATCCGGTCCTGTCATCGATCTACGTCCGCCATTACAAAATCTATACTCGCAATAATTGCGATTAAATCGGACACCATAAATCCATTACTGATAAAAGGTATTTGCTGCAGTGCCGGGAAAGAGGGTGTACGAATGCGTGTCCGATAGGTCATCGTTCCACCATCTGAAATTGAATAGTATGAATTCCAACCTTTAGTTGCTTCCACAGTTGTCGCACTCTCACAAGGTGGAATCACCGGTCCCCAACTAACATTAAGAAAGTGATGAATAAGCGTCTCTATATCCTGCATCGTACGTTCTTTTGGCGGCGGTGTAGCAAGACGGTGATTGGACTTATAATCCCCCGCAGGCATATTTTCAGCACATTGTCTAATTATCTTCAGACTCTGTCGTATTTCCTCAACCCGCACCGCCGCGCGATCATATGAGTCACCTCCGTGGGCGATGGGAACCTCAAAATCAAACTCCTCGTACATGCTGTAGGGACGATTTTTTCGCAAATCCCAGTCATGGCCCGTAGCTCTTAGGCTCGACCCTGTTATCCCCCAATCTAACCCTTCAGCGGTATTGTATGCACCAATGCCCTTTGTCCTACGTTGCAGAATCTTATTATCCATGGCCATTTTTTGATAATGGTCAAGTCGCTTAGGCATGTAATCGCAAAAATCCAAAATCATTCGATCCCAGCCTTTTGGCAGATCCTGAGAAACACCCCCAATTCGAAACCAGCTAGGGTGCATGCGCCCACCTGTTATAGCTTCGATAATCGAAAAGAGTCGTTCACGATCAGCAAACATATAGAACACCGGAGACATTTGACCCACATCCTGAGCAAAGGTTCCATAGAACAGGAGGTGACTGGCAATTCGGAAGCATTCCGAGAGCATGACTCTAATCACTTGGGCACGATCCGGAACTTGGATGCCTGCCATATTCTCTACGTTCATCACATAGGGGAAATTATTCATCACCCCACCGAGATAATCGATCCGATCGGTATACGGAATATACGTATGCCAAGACTGTCTTTCCGACATTTTTTCAGACGCTCGGTGGTGATAACCAATATCAGGAACCGCTTGGACAATTACCTCGCCATCTAGCTGTAATGCAATCCGAAAAACTCCGTGAACACTCGGGTGGTTAGGACCCAAATTCAAGAACATAAAGTCCGTGTGTTTGGATTCCAGACTCATACCCCACTCCTCAGGAACAAATTTCAACGCTTCTTGCTGCGCATCTTGAAATTCCGGGGTATAACGATACGGCTCCATCTCAGTCGCCCGAGCCGGATGATCCTTCCGTAATGGATGTCCTTCCCAAAGTGGTGGGGTAAGTATACGTCGGAGATTCGGATGATCTTCGAAGTGAACTCCGAACATATCGAATGCTTCGCGCTCATACCAATTTGCATTTGGATAGATGGATTCAATACTTTTTAATTTAGCGTCACTTTCCGGCAACGGCACTTTAATCCGTATGTCCTTATCGCCAGTAAGAGACATGAGATGGTAGAAAACAGTGAAATCCGAATCCGGTTGGTCTTGCTTGTTTTGGCGAACTCGTTCATCTATCCCCGATAGGTCGAACAGCAATTCGTAAGGATTGTCGACCTCTCGCTTCAGAAAACGCATCACATTTTGAATATTGTCTCGATCGATCCAGACTGTAGGGATGCCGTCTTTCGTTGGCTGCGTTCGAGAACCGCTAAAGCGGTCCGTCAAAGCGGCAACATCGCTGTGCAAATCTGGTTTTGTATCAAGTACTTCTGCCACCGATTAACTACCGCGCTTCTTACCAAGTAACGAGTCCGACAAAGGAGCATCACCCACGGTATCCGGTTCGGCCAAATCTGTCGCCTTCATACGGTCAGCAGTTCTTAAGTCGCGCTGACTAACATCATATTTGGAAACACTGCCATCTTCCCCGATGACCCAGGACAAAGGTCGGCGAGTGTTTTTGACCGAATCCTGTAGTAGCGTCAACCCCTGCATAAAAGCTTCAGGCCGCGGAGGACAACCGGGCACATAAACGTCTACGGGAAGAAATTTATCAGCACCCTGGACCACACTGTATACATCAAACATACCCCCAGAATTCGCACATGATCCCATGGATATGACCCAACGAGGCTCTAGCAGCTGCTCATACAAATGCTGTAATACAGGAGCCATCTTGCGAAATACGGTTCCCGACACAACGATCAAATCAGCCTGCCGTGGTGTTGCCCGTATTACTTCAGCACCAAATCGGGAAATATCATGCCGAGAAGTAAAACTGGTGGCCATCTCAACGTAGCAGCAGGAAAGCCCGAAATTAAAAGGCCAAATCGAGTTAGAGCGACCCCAAGCCACAAGGTCCTCTAATTTCGCAGTTAAAAAACTTTTGGACGCATCTTCATTATACGCTTCGTCCACGGTGCCCATCGAGGCACCAGGTTCGGTCTTAATCAAACGCCACTGCATATTATTCAACCTCCGACGGTTTTGGACTCCGAGCATAGGCTGCCGGATCCGTATGTCGCGACTTTACACCCCACTCTAGCGCGCCCGTCTTTAATTCATAGACAAGCGCTATTAGTAAAATACCTATAAAAAAAGCAACGCCTATATAACCCGGCCAGCCCACGAGATCGTATGCAACAGCCCAAGCAATAATAAATATCGTCTCCAAATCAAATATAACGAAGAAAATAGCAATGAGATAAAACTCGATGGAAAACCGCATATTCTCCGCATCACCGACAGGCACAATACCCGACTCATAGGGAATATCCTGAGCACGCCCATGCCTAGCCTTTGCACCAACGAACCATGACGCCACCAGCGTGACAGTCAGAAGCGCTGCCACTACGAGCGTGTATAGAATAAATGGCAATATATCTGTTGCGGATTCCGCAACCACCGCGTCGGCCATGAACTCCGACCCTCCGAGGAGTTAACGAACCAGTATAGAAATCGTGGCAAAAAAGCCGGCGTCACGATACCTTTGCCGCATTCCAACAGCAAGGTCTTCGGTGTTTTTTGCGCTATTTTTCTTACTTTCTTTGCATACTGTCAAAGCAATGCCAATACAAGCGTAATGAGGGTAGTCAGTCCGTGGCATCCAACCATTTCATCTTACCGTACTAGATTGCTCGTTTTTTTTCGTACTATACGCTCCATGATTAATCGTTCAGGTCTGATAACGAACGATAGGAGTGCTTGATGGGTAAGAAGATGGTCGGCGGGTGTTTTTGCGGCCAGATCCGTTATGTTTTTACTGGGGACCAGTTTCCGACGGCTAATTGTCATTGTTCGATGTGCCGCCGCACTTCCGGCGCCGCCTTCGTTTCGTGGATCGTGGTACCAAAAACTAATTTCCGATACACCGCCCATATCCCTAAAACACTTGAGTCTTCTTTACATGGCACCCGCTACTTTTGTGATAGGTGTGGCACCCCGGTCGCCTGCGTAATAGATTCGCATCCCGACGTTATAGACGTCACAATTTGCTCCCTAGATAACCCCGACTGTGTGAAACCAAAAATTGATATCTACACCGACACAAAACTGTCATGGATCGAATTAAGGAAATAGTTTGCGAGATACAAGTCTTCCCCCGCGTCCAAAGGTAATTCTGTACGGAGCAGCTCTACTTGGCGTTTGTTCCATAATTCTAGTTTTTGCGTGGATAGCCGCTCCGGATTCAGTACTCAGTAATGGTGGACAGGTTTTCTTCATCGTACTCTGGGCTTGGTTAGCCTATTCAGCATATTTCGGCGCCGGATTTGTACGGGCTGCTATCGCCCTCATTATCATAGGTTCAGTTTGGAGCATCATTAATAGCGACACAGGACTTACATCCCTGAGCATCGGGTCGAGTGCAGGTGACTTGCTGTCCAAGATTATTGGGATTATTGCCCTTGCGTTGTTTACGACTAAACCAGCAAGAACATGGTTTCAAACGATTCATACGATGCAGAAGAATGAGAAAAAATGAATTCGAGCTGGAACGATTTAAATAATTTAGCTTGTGCATTTCTGACGTCCGTTTCCGAGCCTCAAGCACAGACGTTGATTCTGACCGTAGAGGAAGAACCTGCCAGTTATTTAGACGACGATACTGAAGGAGTGATCAAACAAGCGAACAAAGACACCTCACTGAATCTCGAACTCCAGACCATTCACATTCAATTCGAGCCCTATATTGCCTATAGCATTCGCGCTGAATCAGGGGCCCGGAACACTACTGACGAACAGTTTACGGGCACCCTGGCACGGCTATACACAAAGTCACACTTTCTTGACTATGTTCGCGCCACATCTCTCGACTCAAATGCTCAGGCTTACCACTTCGGGCTCTTATGCATTGAACATGTTATTGATGTCATCACACCAAACCAACCTACTATTTGGAACCTTACCGACGCGGCTCCGAATTAGCCGGTCGAGTATTGTAGTAAGCCTGTATTTCTCTTCTTTGCACCTGAACTCAAAATAAGGACGCGAACAACAACTACGATTTCTCCGATAGTTGCAATAAGATTCCATGTGTCGACTTAGGGTGAACAAAAACTGTTGGGGCTCCTTCGCCAATTAATTGCGCGCCGCCATCTTTCATATCGGCACAAGTAGCGGCGAGATCATCAACCTCAAAAGCGATGGTGTGCATCCCTTCACCTCGCCCAGCAATCGCTTTACCGACTGCCGAATTTTCGTCTGTGGGCGCTACCACTTCAATAAATCCGCCATTCGGCAAATTAAAAAACGCCTGTTTTATACCTAACGCGTCACTTTCATCTATTCGATCAAGCACAAGTCCTAGCCGATCTCTGTATGTCGCTATTCCTTCATCGAGGTCATTTACTCGCACAACGAGATGATCATATCCTGTGATCGCCATTTTTTTGCTCCCTTTGTTTTTGCTTAGATTTATTTTTGATTATTCGCATGTAAGTAACTATAACACCGCCCCATCGCTGACTCATTGATGGTTCAAAGCATTTTTTTTGCGCCTTCGACTGTAGAAGCGCACAATGGAGACACAAGCTGGTTAAGGAGCGATTATGATTACGGCGACATTCGCTAGAAACGAGATCGAACCACTCCTAAACGTACTCATTCAACAGCTAGCGACAGAGGGACGGTCTACGGAACGAGCGATCTACTCTCACATCCAAAAAGGCCTCCAATCGGCCCAATACGAGAGAGAACTTACGCAGTCTTTAAAAAATCTGTATTCAACGATCTACGTTGGTTTTAATCTGTCCGATGAAGCTGTCATTCTTCTAGAAAGGATCCTGCAAAAAGTGAATAACGTGACAGCTCTCATGAATAGGCGCCCCACGTCTCTACACTAACCGCCGTCATGCCATCAACTGTACATAATATTTTTCGTTATCCCGTAAAAAGTACTCTCGGAGAGTCACTTGAATCCACTGTACTGACTCAAAAAGGTATTCCCGGCGATCGCGGCTGGGCGATACGCGAGGAAAATATAGGGGTACATCGAGGAGCCAAACGATTCCCGGAACTCATGCATGTTTCCTCTCGCTATGTTCAAAACCCGACCGCAAATGCTCCTATACCCCCCGTTGTACTGAAATTCCCAGATGGAACATCCTTAGATACGCGCTCTGGTGATGTTGACTCTGAATTAACGAAGCGCCTCAAAAAGAAGGTCTCAATATGGCCAATACTTCCCAACGCGGTGCGCAACAAGCCCAGCAATGCGGATCTGGTTGATGCGTTCCAAAGACCGCACGAAACTATTGCTAGACAAGATCTATACGAGACGGTCCCAGGACATCACTTCGATGCTTTTCCCTTGCTGATCATGACGACAAATTCGTTAAACTCTATTACGAAACTTTTGCCGCAATCAAAAATTGATTGGCGTCGGTTTCGGCCAAATCTAGTTATTGCCAATTCCGGACCAGGTGACTTTCCTGAATTCGATTGGATAGGCAAAGAACTCATTTTCGGCAACATCCTTGTGAAAGTTCACATGGCCTGCCCTCGATGCATAATGACTACTCTTCCCGTCGACAATCTTCCTGCTGACGATGAAGTACTAAACACGCTGAGAAAGCATACTGACAGCAACCTTGGAGTATACGCGTCTGTAGTTTCTTCCTCCGAAGATGTCATATCTATTGGGGACACGGTAGTCATCAGTGATTGACGTGAGACTCTCCTAATGACTCAAAATTTACTTCGCCAGACATTATGTCAGCCTTAATAGTTATAGGTCTAACAAGTTCTTCTCTTAAGAGATAGCGCGCTAGCGGATTTTCTATATTCTGTTGTATCGCACGCTTAACTGGGCGTGCTCCATACTCAGGATCATAGCCCACCCGCCAAATATAATCGCGAATGTCAGATGTAAATTCTAATCGAATCCCCTGAGTCGAAACTCTTTCACACAATTGATCCAACTGCATATCAGCGATTGCCCCCACTTGCTCCTTATTAAGCCAACGGAAAACGACAAGCTCATCTATGCGATTTATAAATTCAGGCCGAAACTGCACTTTGACCGCACCAATTATATGGCTTTTCATTTCGTTGTAACTTTCCGGGCAAGCAGATTCTTCTCCGGAAGCACAACCCAGATTGGAAGTCATAACAATTACAGTATTTCTGAAGTCCACTGTTCGACCATGACTATCGGTAAGACGGCCATCATCGAGAACTTGAAGTAAAATATTAAAAACATCCGGATGCGCTTTTTCGATCTCATCCAACAAAACTACGGAGTAAGGCTTACGCCGAATCTTTTCCGTTAGGTATCCACCCTCCTCAAAGCCGACATATCCAGGAGGCGCTCCGATCAACCGTGACACCGAGTGTTTCTCCATAAACTCAGACATATCCAAGCGAACGATAGCGTCCTCTCTATCAAATAAAAAATTCGCTAGTGCTTTAGTCAGCTCGGTCTTTCCAACCCCTGTGGGGCCTAGAAATAGAAAAGAGCCGTTCGGTCGATTCGGATCAGATAACCCTGCTCGCCCTCTTCGCACAGCATCGGCCACCGCCACCAACGCTTCTTCCTGTCCAACCACTCGCTCATGCAGAGTAGACTCCATCGAGAGCAGCTTTGATCTCTCTTCCTCTTGCATTCGGGTCACAGGAATCCCTGTCCAGCGGGAAAGAATCTCTGCGATCTCTCCATCAGTCACCGCACTTCGAAGAAGTTTGAAATCGTTCTCTCCATCGAGTTCACGTGTATTCATTTGTTTCTCAAGTTCTGGAATCGTCCCATATCTAAGCTCAGACATACGTTGCAAGTCTCCAGACCGCTGAGCAGTCTCGAACTCAACCCGAGCTGACTCCAAATCCTCTTTCACTTGTTGAGATTGTTGGACCGCTGATTTTTCTGAGGTCCATATCTCGTTTAGATCAGCGTACTCCTTATCGAGACTGGCTATGGAACCATCAAGTTCGTTACGTCGAATATTCGATTCCTCATCCGTCTCTTTGCCCAAAGCTTCACGTTCGATCTTAAATTGAACTAGTCTGCGAGACAGACGATCCATCGATTCCGGCATTGAGTCCATTTCTATCCGCATTCGACTTGCCGCTTCATCCATTAGGTCAATCGCCTTGTCCGGCAGACGCCTATCAGCGATATAGCGATCCGAAAGTACTACGGAAGAGACCAACGCATTGTCCGTAATCGCTACCCCATGATGAACTTCATAGCGTTCTTTTAACCCCCTCAAGATTGCTATAGCAGCTTCGATATCTGGCTCATCGACCTGTACGCGCTGGAAACGACGTTCCAGAGCTGAATCTTTTTCGATATGTTCTCGATATTCATCCAGCGTAGTTGCGCCAACACAATGCAAGTCTCCCCGGGCTAATGCCGGCTTCAGCATATTACCAGCATCCATCGCACCCTCTGCCTTACCCGCTCCTACCAAAGTATGAATCTCATCGATAAAAAGAACGACTTCGCTTTCGCTCCTGGCAAGTTCATTAACTAAAGATTTAAGCCGTTCTTCGAACTCACCGCGAAATTTCGCTCCGGCAATCAGCGCTGCCAGATCCAACGAGAGAAGACGTTTACCCTTTAAACCATCTGACACTTCGCCATTGACTATGCGTTGCGCTAAACCTTCCACAATGGCAGTTTTACCAACACCAGGTTCACCAATCAAAACCGGGTTGTTCTTGGTACGGCGTTGCAATACTTGAATGGTTCGCCGAATTTCCTCGTCTCGTCCTATTACGGGATCGAGCTGTCCTCGCTCAGCACGCGAAGTAAGATCAACGGTGTATTTCTCGATCTCCTCCGCGCCTGACACAGGATCGGGCGTCCCGACGGTGGATCCTCCTCGAACATCATCTATAGTCGCCTGAATTAAACGTTCCGTTAAACCAGCAGAAATTAGCGCCTTCGCTTCCACCCCACCTTTAACAAGAACAGCAAGAAGGAAAATCTCACTAGAAATGTACGTGTCGTGTCGTTCCTGCGCTAACTTATCGCTGATATTCACAGCCCGCTGCAAATCTTTTGAGACTTGTATATCCCCATCAATTCCTTCCACTTGAGGAATTCGGCCCAATATTGCTTCTAGCGAAACCAAAAGCGTATCTAGTGAGGCTCCCGCTTTTTCGACAACCCGTCTGACTCCATCTGACGGACGGAGTAGCTCTAACAGAACATGTACAGGTTCTACAAATTGTTGCTCTAGGCCCACCACCCGACTTTGCGCGTCTGCTAACGCCAGTTGTAATTTAGTGGTCAGCTTATCTATACGCATAGGATGTCGCCTAATTCATGGTTCTCCCCATAAGATGGGGTTAGACAACTGAATTTAAAGTGGCATTCACCTATAAATAGCTTCAATGATTTAGTACTAAAAAATAAGCCCCAAAAACTATTGAACCGTACGCCTTTCCACCAGAGACTATTTTGATCCAGTTGGTACTTCGCTAAAAGGTATACCTTTATCCAATCTAACATCCTGTGGAAGACCAAGCACTCGCTCTGCCAATATATTTAACATGATCTCATCAGAACCACCGGCAATTCGTCCTCCCGGCGCCCCCATAAAAGTCCCTGGATAAAGACCGGCGTAATCGTCAAAGTCTGCATCCCAAATAGCTCCGGACATCTCTAACAAATCGATGGAAAAAGAAGCCATATCTTGCGTTTTCGACGCTCCTACTAATTTTCCGATTGAATTCTCGGGACCAGGTGTTTCCCCTTTCGAAAGGGCAGTCATCGATCGATAACCCGTATACTTAAGGCCAGATTCCTGGCAATACCAATTCGCCAACTTAGCACGCACATTGGTGTCTTCTATCGCCGGCCGATCATCTATCGTCACCTTCTGAGCCAATCGGAATACTTGTTCAAAACCAACTCCCATTCCCCCTCCGCCGATCGCAGCTCGTTCGTTCATCAAGGTTGTAATTGCTACTTGCCATCCTTGACCTACCGCGCCTAGACGCTGACTGTCTGGTATACGCACATCGGTAAAGTAAACCTCGTTGAAATTCGCTCCACCAGAAATTTGCTTGATGGGCTTGATCTCAATTCCTGGGGACTTCATATCAAGAAAAAAGTAGGTTAAACCCTTGTGTTTAGGTTCGCTTGGATCCGATCGCGTAACCAAAATTCCGTAGTCGCTAAAGTGGGCTCCGGAGGTCCATATTTTTTGTCCATTTATAATCCACTCATCGCCATTCTTTTCAGATCTCGTTCGCAGCGCTGCTAAATCAGACCCTCCGGCTGGCTCACTGAATAGTTGACACCATATGTGCTCACCAGAGGCCAAGGGAGGTAAATGCTCCCGTTTATGTTCTTCCGACGCCCAACTCATCATAGTCGGAGCGGCCATACCCTGACCTATTGCAAACACACCCCCAGGCAGAGAAAATTTGCTCTCCTCCTGGTTCCATATGACTTGTTCAATGGGACTTGCATCTCGACCACCGTATTCTTTCGGCCATCGAATACACGCCCACCCAGCCTCATATTTGCGTTTTTGCCATAGCTTGGCTTGCGCGATTTCATCCAGACCTTCAAGTTCTTCAGTAGTTGGTATATTTGCGCCTAACCATTCGCGAGCCTCTTCTCGAAATGCGCGTTCTTCTTTCGTATCACTAAAGTCCATAATGATTTCCTTATATTGTTTCAGCGACGTTTCGCTGTTCAACTGCCGCTATCAATTTATCTTGCCACCAGCCCTCACTTCCTATCGACACCGATAAAAGTTTCGACCGCCTATAATGGAACTGGCAATCAAATTCCCAGGTGAATCCCATGCCCCCATGCGTTTGAATATTTTCCTTCGACGCAAAATAGTATGCTTGTATCGCACTCACACGGGATGTCGCTGCTGCTATGGGTAAGTCTGCAGCCCCTGTTGAGAGAGCCCAAGCACCATAGTAACCATTCGATCGAGCCAGTGTATTTTTTACATAGACATTCGCTAACTTGTGCTTGATCGCTTGGAATCCCGCTATCGGGCGTCCAAACGCGTAACGACCAAGGGCATACTCCTTAGCCTGGTCCAGAGCCGCCTCGGCTCCACCGATTTGTTCCCACGCGATCAGTATTGCAGCCCGATCGAAGAGTGTTTGCGTAAGGGACCACCCTTCTCCAGCTGCACCCAAAGGCTCCGATATTGTGCTGTCGAAATTAATCGATGCGTGCGACCTTGTTGGATCAAGGGTCTGCACGACGACCGGGGTCATATCCGCAAGATCCACCAACCGCAAGCTTGCCCCATCACCGGACCCATTTCTGACAACCACTACCACAAAATCCGCTATGTCTCCGTCTGGAACGGGCACTTTAATGCCGTTCACATTATCTCCCTCAAGATTCGTCTCGAGCGTATGGGGTGACGGTCGCCCTCCAGATTCAGACAACGCAAATGTTCCTATCGCTTCACCAGTGGCTAATTTCGGCAACCACCGTTCCTTTTGCGCTGAACTCCCAGCTAGCAATAAGGCTTCCGTCGCAAGATATACAGAAGACGAAAACGGGATTGGTGCTACAGCTCTACCTAATTCTTCAGCAATTACACACAGCTCAAGATAGGTTAGCCCTAATCCACCGTATTCCTCCGGTATCACAGTGGCCATCCATCCCATATCCGCTATTTTTTTCCACAACTCCCCGTCGTGGGATCCATTCCCATCAAGTACTTTTCGGACCGCACTCGGCGGACAGTTGTCTTTGAGAAAACCATTTGCTTGTTCACGTAGCAAATTTTGTTCTTCCGAGAACTCAAAATTCATTTACCGCCTCCAGGTCTGGTTTTCAGTAGTGATGTCTCGATTGTAACGCGAACCTATAACTTTGCGAGTTCCTAAAAAGAACCCCTTCTTTATGACGACTCACTTGCACACTTGGTGCCTGGCCGCGACACTTAGCTCCATGGACTTTACAAAGTTTGGTTTTATACGAGTTGCAGCGATTGCGCCAGGGGTGGTTTTAGCTAACCCGAAAAAGAATGCATCTCTTCTATGCAATATTTATGACGACGCTCGACAAAGAGATGCCTCGATCATCGTCACTCCAGAATTATCTTTGACGGGCTACAGCTGCGAGGATTTATTCCATACAAGCGATCTTCTCGAATCAACTCGAATTGCACTGAAGACTATAAGTAGACATACCCAACAGAACATTCTTATCGTCGGTGCTCCATGGCAATTGACCGACGGACGACTACTGAACTGCGCCTTCGTTTGTACCAACGGCAAAATCGTTGGAGCGGTCCCCAAAACAGCACATCCGAATTACGGAGAATTCTACGAACAACGCTGGTTTTCATCCGGAGGGGACGTAGTCGTACAAATTGCCGATAGAGAACTCGGTTCATTTCCTTTAGCGAGGGATCAGCTGTTTGCTGTACCAAATTCTCACGGCGACGAAATATTTTTTGGGATTGAGATCTGTGAAGATTTATGGAGCCCAAGATCGCCTAGTTCAGAGCATGCGATTGCCGGAGCCACCATTATTATCAATCCTTCAGCAAGCACTGAACTTATTGCAAAAGCCGACTACCGCCGCGAACTTGTAAAAATGCAAAGCGCTAAGACCCTCAGCGCATATATCTATGCCGGCTCCGGCTCATCCGAATCCACTAAAGATGTAGTTTACGGTGGTCATCTGCTCGCAGCAGAAAATGGCGTATTACAAGCCCAGAGTGAACGCTTCACTTTGAGTACATCTTCCATTTTTTGCGATATCGATATCGCAAAATTACGCCACGAACGCTTGATCAATACCACATTCAACCAGCTTCCTCGAACTATGAACTATGTCACCACCCCTACCAGCGAAAGCGTGCCCATCAATGCGATAAACAAAGAGTATTCGATGCGACCGTTTGTACCCCGTCAATCTGAAGAACTCGTGGATAGAGCTTCTGAAATTCTTGCTATACAAACGACCGGATTAGCTAGGAGAATG
>CEQQ01023768.1_pt1 | contig 13447 bp, 6 predicted proteins | sample 531041 | NCBI WGS metagenome assembly CEQQ01 (sample SAMEA2621222, study PRJEB7988) | marine metagenome | biome: marine biome (ENVO:00000447); feature: deep chlorophyll maximum layer (ENVO:xxxxxxxx); material: "saline water (ENVO:00002010), including plankton (ENVO:xxxxxxxx)" | depth 150 m | reverse complement strand
GGCCATGTTTAGGTGGTCAGGTGAGACATCTACTTGGAGACCGGGGTAGACTGCCAGGTGCCATCACATTACCGGAGAACATCTGGAATACAGGCATGATTAATTGGTCTGGTCAAACGGCTGGATGGCTTGGGGCTAACGCAGATCCCTGGCTGATTATGTGTGATCCCAATGCGTCAGACTTTGAAGTATCCGAGCTAGCACTACGCGAAGGTGTTACTCCAATTAGAATGCGTCATCGAGGCAACTTATTAAGCCAGTTTAATAAAGGTGTTGATGACCTTCTGCGATCAGATGTGGTCGCGCGATGGAATCGATATCAACAACGCGCGATAGAAATGCTTAGTAGTAAAGAAGCACGCCGTGCCTTTGCGATCGAACAGGAAGATGACAAGCTTCGCGAGTCGTACGGTCGTAATCGCTTTGGGCAGAGCGTGTTGCTGGCGCGACGGATGGTTGAATCTGGCGTGCGGCTTGTACAGGTTAACTGGACGCGTTGGAAGCATGATACGGCCGTTGCACCAGCTTGGGATACGCATGCAGGTAATGAAGAGCGGCTTAAGAAAGATCTCATGCCGCAAATGGATGCGGCTTATTCCACCCTGATTAATGATCTCAAACAACGTGGATTACTGGATGAGACGCTTGTGGTTTGGATGGGTGAATTCGGGCGAACCCCAAAAATCAACGCTCGAGGTGGTCGCGATCACTGGGGGAATGTGTATCCGGTAGCATTGGCAGGTGGCGGTATTCAGCCGGGCGTTCTTATTGGTTCATCGGACGCGATTGGTGGACATCCAACATCGTTTAGACGCGAGCCACAAGATCTCCACGCCACCATTTTGCATTTGCTGGGTATTAGTCCGCTGACTGAGATTCATGACCCGGAAGGCCGACCGACGGTGGTTAGCCGAGGCGATGTAATAAAAGAAGTACTTCTCTAAAGAACGCAGTGATGCATCGCTGACAGCCATTTCGCGAAAATGAATTCGTGCTAAGCTACGGTCTGTGACTTGAAGTTTTTCGATAGTGGTGAACAAATGCGCATACGAAGTCTGATCGTTTTGTTGATGTCAGTTGTATTCACGATGGATGTGAACGCTGATATCGAAGTGCCGTCCATATTTACAGATCACATGGTGGTCCAGCGCGATAAACCAATCGTCGTTTGGGGTAAAGCAGGACCTGGTGAAGAGGTAAGTGTCTCTATTGCAGGATTGACTGGTCAAGCGAGAGCTGGCAAAGGGGGGCGTTGGAAAGCAACTTTGGGTGCATTGGAAGTCGGCGGACCTCACGAACTTGTTATTCAGGGCACCAATACGATCGTGATCAAAGATGTGTTGGTTGGCGAAGTCTGGATTTGCTCAGGCCAATCAAACATGCAATGGTCGGTATCCCAGTCTAATGACCCCGAACTGGAACGACTCGCTGCGACATTCCCCAAGATACGGTTAATAACTGTACCGCAAGTTGGGACGCAAACGACACAGACTGACTTTGAAGGTGAATGGAAGGTTTGTACACCGGAGACAGTCTCTAACTTTTCAGCAGTTGGATACTTTTTTGGACGTCAACTGCATCAAACACTTGATGTGCCAATTGGATTGATCGATACCGCTTGGGGAGGATCAGCTTGTGAAGCCTGGATACCTCGTGAAGTCCTGGAATCCGCGGGTAATTACGACGCATTGCTTGCTAAGTGGGACAAAATGGCCGCCGAGTACGATGCAGAAGGGATCAAGCGAGATTACGAAAAACGGCTAGCCGAATGGAAAGTAAAGGCCGAGGAAGCCAGACGCAATAAGAAGCCCGTACCAAGAAGGCCTGGACTGCCAAGAAACCCGCTTGTAGGGCAACATAGACCGGCAAATCTGTATAACGGTGTATTGGCACCGGTTGTCGGATATCCGATTCGAGGTGCGATTTGGTATCAAGGAGAGAATAATGCGTCACGGGCTCATCAATACCAAAGTCTTTTTCCTCTAATGATCCAAACGTGGCGTGATAAATGGGGTGGAGAGGATTTCCCATTTTATTGGGTGCAGCTTGCGGACTTCCGGGATGAGGTTGCCGAACCTGGAGAAAGCGATTGGGCGGAACTAAGAGAAGCTCAAACAATGGCTCTTGCTTTACCCAATTCCGGCCAAGCTGTTATCACAGATTTGGGCGAATCACATGATATTCATCCGAGAAATAAGCAAGATGTAGCCAAACGCTTAGCACGGTGGGCGTTAGCACGAGATTACGGATTCAAGTTGGTTTATCGAAGTCCTCAGTATCAAGGGCATGAGGTGAAGGGCAATAAAGTTCTCATAACATTTGATGTCTTTGGTAGTCAACTCGATACGCATGACGTGCGCGACGTGATCGGTTTTACGATTGCCGGTGAAGATCGAAAGTTTGTGAAAGCCAAAGCGAGGATGATTGGCTCCAACCAAATCGAGGTGTGGGCTGATGGTGTCGAAGATCCGGTTTCAGTCCGGTATGGCTGGGCAAACAACCCGATTTGCAATGTGCAGAATCGCGAGCACTTGCCCCTTACACCGTTTCGTACTGACCAGTGGGATGGTGTTACTGTAGGTCGTGTTCAGTAATAACTTCCCTGATCACTCCTGGCTGTCGATCGGGCCGAATGGGAATTGTTCACTGGGAACGTGTTGCTTTGCCATTATTGAACGAATCTGAGCGACGACTTTTGGGTTGTCCTGAGATATGTCATTTGACTCAGCGATATCGTCCTTCAAATTGTAAAGCTGTATAGCAAGTGGACTTTTGTTGTTCTTTCTGAGCATGTTAGTTCGTATGCCTTTGTAATCGCCGAGCCAAACCGCTTGTTGGCCGCCATATCCGGAGAATTCTCGATAGAGAAATGCTCGTGAATCTTGTGATGTTCCAAGTAGAGTTGGGGCAATACTGATACCGTCAGTGTTTTGTGGTGTAGCTTCTTGGTGGCCGATCAACTCTAAGAGCGTCGGCATCCAGTCTTCTAAGCCTGTTACGTAATCGCTGGTCGAATCGGGTTTAACTTTCCCGGGCCATTTAACGATTAATGGGACGCGTATTCCACCTTCATAGAGTGATCCTTTGAGGCCTCGTAGCGGAGTTACACTTTGGAAGAAGTCGTAATCAACTTCTTGTTTTAGATGTGTTGTCCCATTGTCTGAGGTGAAAATTACGATGGTATTGTCACTCAGTTTAAGTTCATCTAACAATTGCAATACGTTGCCGATATATCGGTCCATGCGACTGATCATCGCTGCATATGCTGCACGGGGTGTGAAGTGTGGCGTATATCCGTAACCGTTGGCTTTAGAAAACGGCGGATCATTCCATTTCTGTGCCAGATATGGTTTGAGTTCTTCATCTGGGACATGCAGTGCAACGTGTGGAATAATGGTCGGATAGTAGAGGAAGAATGGCTTATTCTTGTTCCGTTTGATGAACTCTAACGCTTGCTTATTTATCCTGTCTGGTGCGTAGTCTGCACCTTTGAATTGGTCATAGACCTTGGGGTCGTTTGGATCAGCATCTTTTGGGAACTTTGCATGACCGAAAACAGGTGGATTGTTGTTTAGTTGAATTCGCTTTGTATTGTTCCACAGGTATGACGGGTAGTAACTGTGTGCATGACGTTGGCAGTTATATCCAAAGAAGCGATCGAATCCCTGGTTTACTGGGTCGCCTACGGATGCAGGTGCTCCTAATCCCCATTTGCCGAAAGCACCCGTTTTGTAGCCGATTTGTTTTAGGATTTCAGCGATGGTTAATTCAGAATCAGGAATTGGCCGCTGTCCTTCAGGCTTTACCTCGCTGTTATTGCGCACCCAGGCGTGCCCAGGGTGCTTGCCTGTCATCAAGACGCATCGTGATGGTGCACAAACTGCGTTGCCGGAGTAATTGCGAGTGAATTTCATTCCATTTCTGGCAAGTTGGTCGAGATGTGGCGTTTTGATTTTCTCTTGACCGTATGATCCGAGTTCGCGATAGCCAAGATCATCGGCCATGATGAGAACAATATTCGGAAGTTCACGTGCTGATGTTTGGTAGGGGGTAATCAGCGAAGTGAGCATGACGGCCATTGTGATGGCGAGTTTTTTTGAGTTCATAGCGAGGGTTCTGATTCTTTGCCGAATGTAATTGGAGAGTTGAATAAACTCGGAGAGCCGGGTTCGGAAAACTCGGTGTGTTTATTGATATTACACTACAGGTATGAGCAAACAAACGACAGAAGAGTTCTATGACGAACTAGCCAATAACTACAACGACGTGATAGTACGTTGTGCACCTCGATATGAAGAGATGCAGGACATGCTGTTTTACTACTTACCATCAGATTTGGAGCCCTGCAGAGTATTAGAGCTGGGATGCGGTACTGGTAACCTGACGAAAAAGCTACTTGAACAGTTTCCAAATGCGAGCGTGACAGCTGTTGATATTTCTGCCGAGATACTGGCAGTTGCAGAGCGTCAGTTAGCTGGCAAGGATGTGACTTTGGTAAATCAAGATTTTGCTGAACTTGATTTAGACGAGGGAGGCTTCGATTTGGTGATTTCAAGCATTGCGATTCACCATATCACGGATGAGCAAAAGCAGGATTTGTTTCTGAAGCTATTTGATTTGATTGTGCCGGGTGGGGTATTCACATATTGCGATCAGTTTAGAGGCGAAAACGGTCATCTCTATGACGATCATATGAAGTTATGGCATACCTATGCCAAGAGAAACGGTGTATCCGACGAAGAGTGGCAGATGTGGATGGAGCATCAGGAAGATCACGATCACCATGCGACGCTGGGTGAACAAATGTCTTGGCTTAGCAAATCCGGCTTTCAGAGCCTTGATTGCACCTGGCGCCATATATTGTGGACGATTTTAACATCGCGCAAACCATGACAGGCATAGAATGAATCTAAGACAGGCATAGTTTCGGCAAGGGATTCAATCTAAGGCAGTGATCATTTCAGCACGGGGATTGAATTTAAGACGGGCATGTATTTGGTTTTAGAATCGCTTAAAATGTCCCTCAAGTTTTGAATTGGTTCTATTGTGAGTTCGAGTAAGAGTTGAAAACGATGATTCACGTTATTAGAGATTCACAGAAGTCATTTTTCATTTGCACTGCTGTGACATTTCTCATTTGCAATTTGTCACATGCACAAGAATCCTCCAGTGACAAGATGGAGTTTTTTGAACGCAAAATCCGACCCGTATTGGTTGAACATTGCTATGAGTGTCATAACAGCGCTGACACCGCAGAGTCTGATCTTGCCGTTGATTTTCGCAATGGTCTCTTGAATGGCGGCGTCAGTGGTGCATCAGTTGTTCGGGGTGAACCGAATGATAGTTTGTTATTGCGCGCAATGAGACATCAAGATGGCATGAAAATGCCGAAAGGTGGTCCAAAGCTAAGTGACGAAATAATTGATGACTTTGCGAAGTGGATTTCAGATGGTGCTGTAGACCCACGTGAAACTCCCCCAGATAAGGAGGAGTTGGCACAAGTGACATCATGGGAAAACATACGGAATCAGCGCATGAAGTGGTGGAGTTTCCAACCACTTCAGTTTGAAATGCCAGATGAGAACAATTGGTCTGAGCGGCCGATCGATCGTTTTATTTACCAGCAATTAGTCGACCATGGTGTTGAGCCACAAAGCCGTGCAGATAAGTTTGCACTCCTAAGAAGATTGAGTTTTGTGCTCACCGGTTTACCGCCAAGCCAAGAGATGATTGATCGATTCAGCACTGATTCTTCAGAAGAATCCTATGAAGAAATTGTTGATGAGTTAATGAATTCTCCTCACTTTGGGGAACGATGGGCACGGCACTGGATGGACTTGTTTCGATATGCAGAGTCTCACGGTAGTGAGGGCGATCCAGGAGTACCCTATGCATTCAGATACCGAGATTATTTGATTCGTGCCTTAAACTCAGATGTCCCCTACAACCAGATGGTGCGTGAGCATATTGCTGGCGATTTGCTTGAGACTCCCAGAGTCAATGATGAGCTTCAAATCAACGAGTCTGCGATCGGAGTTGGACACTTTCGATTTGTGCAACATGGATACTCACCGGTAGACCCGTTGGCAGAGCAAATCCAATTTACTGACAACCAAATAGACGTAGTTAGCAAGGCATTTCTCGGTCTTACGATTTCATGTGCACGGTGTCACAACCACAAGTTTGATCCAATTAGCCAAAAAGACTACTACAAGTTTTACGGCATTTTTGCCAATAGTCGTCCTGCGCTCATAACAGTTGACACTAAACAAAAGCAAAATGTGAGCAAAACGGACTTGGCAAGACTGAAATCGCAAATCAAGTCAGAATTAGTCGAGGCATGGCTTGAGGCAGCCAATCGAATAGAAGAGCTTATTGATCTAAACGCCGCACAAACTGATGCACTGGCAATCAAGTGGCGTGACACAATTGTCAACTTAAACGCCGATTCTACCGATTCACCGTTTCATGAACTCGCTCGTTTACGAACGAAGAACGGAGATGACTTCACGATTGAGTTGAAGAAGATAAAGGAGGAATGGGCAGCCCGCATGGAACAGATAAATGCATTTAATGCTCAGGATCCTGTGCGAGGGTGGGATCTAAGTAATGAGGAAGACTACAGCAAATTTGTAAGACATGGCAGCGGGTTAAATGAAAAACCAACATCTCCGGGAGACTTTGTAATTGCTATCGATGGTGATTCAGTCGTTGAGAATATCTTTGTTGGAGGAGCCTATACAAATGCCCTAAGCAATAAGCACAACGGTGTGATCCATACGCCGGAATTCCCAGTGGATTACAAAGATATCTGGATCAAGGTTGCAGGCCTCAGCGATATGGGACCGAGGGTGCGTTTTGCTATGGAGAACTATCCGCGATTTATCGGACTACTGTATTATCAGCACACCCCGAATTCCGTAGAGCCAAAGTGGTTCAAATGGGATATGTCCTACTTCAGCGGGAATAGCATGTACATCGAAACGACTACAGGGCATGACATTCCAGTTGAGATCAGAAACAACACGCGTAGTTGGTTTGGACTATCCGAAATTGTGTGCCTCGCGGAAGGCCAAACACCACCGGTTGAGATGCCAAATCACCTTGCAGCGGTTAGCGATTTAAATATCGAAAACGCTGGTGCTTTCGGAAGGCTGTACTCAGAAGCTCTAATGTCGGCAATAAAGAGTTGGGCTGCTAATGAAATGACTGATGAGCAGGCACTCTTTCTCTCATTTTTTGCAAGGAATGGGTTGCTTCCAAATTCCACGGATCAACTGAAGTCAATTCAACCATTGATTGCGAAGTATCGAGAAATTGAGTCCGGTATTCCTGTACCGACTCGAAGCCCTGGCGTATTAGATCGCAGTGGTGTAGATCATGCCCTGTTTGAGCGTGGTAATCACAAGACAAAAGGTCCATCCGTTCCACGGGGATTCTTAGAAGCATTCGGCGACAGGCAGTATGAGACAACCGAGAGTGGACGACGGGAGTTGTCTAGTGATCTCGTTACATCATCCGCTTCACTTTTAGCACGCGTAGCAGTAAACCGCATGTGGCATCACTTGTTTGGTTCAGGTCTCGTGAGCACTCCCGACAACTTCGGAAAGTTGGGGAGGATGCCCAGTCATCCGCAATTGCTGGACTTCTTGGCTAAGCAGTTTATTGCTAACGATTGGTCTCAAAAGTCTATGATCAAATCGATGGTGTTATCAAAGACATTTCAGCAGCAGAATAGCTCACAGCATGACGACATACAGTTAGTTGATTCCATGTTTGGTCGTTATCCAATACGGCGGTTAGACGCGGAAAGTATACGTGATTCGATATTGAGTTCAGCTGGCACTCTTGAAGCCACGGTGGCGGGTGGGAGTGTACTTGAAACTTCAAATCGACGAAGCGTGTATGTGAGAGTGCATCGAAACAATCCAGATCCGTTTCTAGAGACATTTAACCGACCAGATGCACGATCAACAGTCGGTAATAGACCAACCACCAATGTGCCAGCACAGTCGTTGACGATGTTGAACGGTTCATTTGTGGTTGAAAAATCGCGGATATTTGCAGAACAAGTCCTTTCTAATGTTGAGTTGCAAACGGATAAACATCGAATAATCCAAATGTATCGACGTGCGTTTTCACGGAATCCAACCGCGGAAGAAATTGTGCATTGTGTGGAATTCTTAGAGGAACTCCGTATTCAAAATGCGTCATTGATTGGGAGTATTACGAGTCTAGATGAAGAGATAGGTGCTAAAAGAGAGGCAGTCGAGGACTTACTAGAGCCGATCAGAAAACGCCTAATGGAATCACTGGATAATGATAAGGATCTGATTGAAGTTCCCAAACCAGTTTCCGCATGGGATTTTGAGACAGACTTTCGCGATCAAGTGGGTAACCTCCACGGGACGCCGTTCAATGGCGCGAAGATCGAAAACGGTTCCTTAGTTTTAACGGCACCAACAGCACATGTAAAAACCGTAGTAACCGATTCAGATATTCGTGTCAAAACGCTTGAAGCATTAGTTCAACTAGATCGGTTAAACCAAGGCGGTGGCGGAGTAATCACGGTACAAACACCGAATGGTTTGATTTTTGATTCGATAGTTTATGGCGAACGGATTTCTAATCAATGGATAGCCGGCAGCGATGGCTTTAGGCGAACTGAAGATGTCGAGGGCTTGAGTGAGACGGAGGCTCATACCGCTCCTGTCCATATGACGATTGTTTACTCTGATGATGGAACAATTACGATTTACCGAAATGGCGAACTATACGGCCAGCCGTATAAATCGAATGGGCCAGTGGAATTCAAGAAGGGAACGGCGCAAGTTGTGTTCGGATTACGGCATGGAACACCGGACGGGAATAAGTTGCTCGATGGCCGAATCCTCGACGCGAAACTTTATGACAAAGCACTATCACGAGATGAGATTGAGGCAATAGCTGCAGGTCACTCGGGTTTCATTCCGGAGAAGTTAGTTTTGGCAGAGCTCTCGGTCGATGACCGAGAGCGTGTATCAAAACTTCGTCTGGAGATTGGCACACTCTCGGATTCCTTGGCAGAGCTTTCAGAAAAATACACGGAGCGCGATCTTGATACACTCGTTTGGCGAGAGTTCGCACAGAGTTTGTTTAACCTAAAAGAGTTTATATTCTTACGATAGTCCCGAATTGTTTTTTGTGGGAATGAGGAATGAGTCGATTACTTTCACGGCGCGATGTCTTAGCTAAATACTCAAACGGTTTTGGTCTGGTAGCGCTATCAGGTTTACTGCACAGTGAAAATAGTGTTTCTGGTAGCACAGCGGCTAAACGACGAGGCGCTGTTGTGCCAAGACCTAATGCTCCCGCCGAGCACGTAATTTTCTGCTATATGTCTGGTGGTATGTCGCATGTTGATTCTTTTGATCCGAAGCCCCGGCTCACTCAGGATGCGAATAAAGATGTGCCATTTAATATTGAGCGAACTCAATTTAACAGCAATGGAAAGCTGATGCCGACACACTGGGAATTCAAACCCAGAGGTGAGAGCGGATTAGAAATTAGCGAGTTGTTTCCTCACATTGCTCAGTGTGCTGACGATATTGCAGTAGTGCGATCCATGACAGCGGATTTTAGTGAGCACGCGCAAGGCAACTTCTTCATGCATACAGGATTTTCTTTTCAAGGCTATCCGAGTGCAGGTGCATGGGTGAATTATGGATTGGGAAACGCCAACGAGAATCTTCCTGGTTTCGTTGTCTTGGCTAGCGGTGGCAGTACCTATCCACATGGCGGAGTCGGATTATTTGGTAGTGGGTTTTTACCGTCACGCCACCAAGCCTCAACTCTTCGCCTAGATGGCGATGTACCAATTCGCAATATTGTTCCATCGGAGATAGACGTAATCCAGAGAAAACGACTGTCATTTATCAACAGGTTAGATGACGCTTTCTTAGCGGATTCAAGAAATGATACTAACGTGGAAGCCGCGATCAAAAACTATGAAATGGCATACAAGATGCAATCGGCAGTTCCAGAACTTGTGGACATGTCTGACGAGTCGGCAGCGACACTTGAACTTTATGGTATCAATGTAAAGTCAAATAAAACGGATGATTATGGACGTCAATGTCTCATGGCGCGACGCATGGTTGAGCGTGGTGTTCGATTTATTGAATTATCGTGTTTAGCTTTTGGTGTTGGTGGAGGTGGTGCTGCCAATCCTTGGGATAATCATGGCAATATTAAGAATGGCCATCAGCGTATGGGGCAACAGATCGATCAGCCAATTGCAGGATTGATTAAGGATTTAAAACAACGCGGTTTACTTGAAAAGACATTGGTTGTCTGTGCCGGTGAATTTGGTCGTACCCCTTTCTCTCAATCCGGCTCCGGAAGGGACCATGATCCATATGGCTTCAGCATTTGGATGGCTGGGGGTGGTATCAAAGGTGGCGTGGCTTACGGTGCTACGGATGAATTCGGTTATCACGCTGTTGAAAATATCACGTCCGTTTATGACATGTGGGCAACGGTGCTTTACCTAATGGGTATCGACCATGAGGAATTAACCTATCGTCATGGTGGTCGAGATATACGGCTTACCGATGTACATGGTGATGTGATTCACGACATAATCGCATAACTAAAACCAAGACAGGCATGTGTTGGTTTTAGCTCGTCGTATTGGTGTGACAAAATCGGTGACAGCCAGCTGACAGTACTTGTTGTCGCAGGCCTTCTTGGATTTCATTCTCTCTCCTCTAGGCCGGTCAATAGTGAATTGATAGCTGAACAAGGAGAATTGAACATGCCCGCCTACCTAAGAAGTGAAATCATCAAACAAGATCGAATTGGCGTCTATTACGTGACAACACGATGCGTGAGCCGCGTTTATCATCTCGTCCATTTGTTCGATCGTATGATTCGGAAGATCTAGCAATTCCCATATGTGATTGAACAGCGAAGCAGCTGTTTCTGCAGCTCCGAGTTAAGTAAGTCGTTTGTTTCGTTCATACTGCTTTACTTTCTATTTAGATTAATAGAATTCTATGCCTGTCTTGAATTAGAATTCGTTATAGAAAAATAACAGGAAGATAAAACACGACTGTCTTGGTTTGACAATGAGCGGAATTGAAATAAATCGCGCGGACCTTGGTCTCCGAGCAAATATCACATGCCCGTATTGCTGGGCAGACTACCCACCAGAAGATGTGAAGTGGATCTCAGAGTCTTCAGAACTTCTCGGTGATCCAAAGCTTGGTGAACAATTCCAACGGCGATTTTTACCGTCACAATTCAATGTTGCAGGCAACGCAGTAGATGCGAATAACCATGATTGCCATAAGCTAGCTTGTCCAAATTGCCATTTATCCATCCCTAGATCGCTACTGCAACTACCTCCATTATTCATATCTGTAATCGGCACGCCTGGAAGTGGTAAGACTTACTTTCTCACATCGATGGTTCATCAGCTTAAACAAAACCTACCCAGGCTTTTTCGTGTTTCATTTGCCGATTCTTCACCTGAAACCAATCTAATTCTCAACGATTATATTGAACAACAGTTTCTTAATCCCAATGGTGATAAATTGGTAAAGCTGGCCAAAACACAAGAATTTGGCGATGGCTTTGGATATAAGCAAGTGAGAATTGGTAGCAATGTCGTTCAATTACCACAACCGTTTCTTTTTAACGTAAGAACAGTTGACGGTCACATGCGCCACGGAAGCATGGATAGTAATGCAAGGGTCATTTGCCTTTATGACAATGCGGGCGAGTCATTTTTGCCTGGGCAAGACAATAGCGTGTCACCTGTGACACGACATATGGCTCAGGCAGACATGTTGATGTTTGTTTTTGACCCAAGCCAATCACATGCATTTCGTCACTCGCTTATGGGCAAAACGAATGACTTGCAAGTCACAAATGCGATTTCGACGTCGCAACAGGATGTCACGCTAAATGAAGCCGCATATCGGATTAAAACGTATAAGGGGGTTCATGAAGATCAGAAGATAAAGACCCCATTAGTTGTAATTGTGAACAAGTATGATGTTTGGAAGCCACTATTGGATGAACCACTACCACCAGTTGCCTTACGTGTAGCGGATGAATCTTCAAGAGTCTTCAATCACCGAGCTGTCAAAGAACACTCTGATTTAGTTAGAGATTTACTTTTTCAACATAATCCTGAATTCGTTTCTACTGCAGAAAGTGTCTCAGAAACGGTTTACTATGTGCCAGTCAGTTCTACTGGCTGTAGTCCGGAAGAAGATAGCACAGGGAATCTATCCCATCGTCCATCTTCTTTGACACCGATTTGGGCTGAAGTGCCATTAGTTATGGCTTTAACACACTCTTGCCAAATTATTCCCTATCGGAAGTGATTATAGATCAATGGCACATCAGATAATCTATACGTCTGTTCCGCGTGGCTTAGCTCCTGGAAGTAAGGGGTATTGTACCGTGGTCGCTTCCAATGGAATGGCACCGGCACTACAGCGTCAGCTCGAGTCTCTCAGCCAATACAATCATATTTATCCGCCAAACACTGCCAACGATGCACTAAACCCCACTAATTTTCAGTATGCGAAAGCTAGTTTCGGTGGGAAGCAGCTGTGCGTACTATCTCGAGTTAGCGATGCAGGGTTGGATTATTCAAGGCGATCAAATCTGCTGGCGCATCACATTGCATTGGAGCCAGACGAATGCAATGTGTCAGGCCCTGCAGCATTAATTGATAGCCTTTTGCTACCAGCATCAGTAAAAAGGTGGGAAAAACCACCTCAGCGTTTAGACATACCGTCTATACCAAATCCATCTTGTCCGACGTCACCTATGGCGTCACATAATTCACTCGGTGTTAAACCGGAAATGGTTGGTGAAATAGCTGGGAGACTCGCTAATTCTACTCAGCAGATTGTGACTGTCTTGTATCGTCAGGACCAGCACTCACAGTTGTTGTCATTAGTGAAAGATGTTTTTTGGTTGTTGCCTCCTGGGGATCGGTGGAATACGACTTTCAGCACCTATTACACAGCGCATGTACAAAACACCGATTGCCGTTTGAGGTTTATTCCACATGGAACCCCGAATGCCGAACGGGTATCACTTGATCCAGGAACGATCGACCTAAATCAAAACATGACGGTCTTGGATTCTGAGATGGTTAGGGCAGCACGAGAAGCGGTAAAAACAGGTAATAGAACGTTGGCTCATCCGCGAGTGGCGGAATCTGGACACTCAGCAGGCGAGAGTTTTACTCGTGTTCCATTACCCGTCAGCGGTCCTCGGCCACCGATTGGCAGCTCTGACTTACGTCTACAACCGCCTCCAATAGCGCAACCGGCAACTCAAGCACAATCAAATCAAGACAGGCATAAAAACCCAGAAACGGTAGAAGTTGGTAAGTTTTCCGAGAATCAAGACAGGCATAGTTCTGGTGCTCGAAAGAAGCTGG
>CEQQ01018485.1_pt1 | contig 13497 bp, 14 predicted proteins | sample 531041 | NCBI WGS metagenome assembly CEQQ01 (sample SAMEA2621222, study PRJEB7988) | marine metagenome | biome: marine biome (ENVO:00000447); feature: deep chlorophyll maximum layer (ENVO:xxxxxxxx); material: "saline water (ENVO:00002010), including plankton (ENVO:xxxxxxxx)" | depth 150 m | reverse complement strand
TGATTTATTGGATAATCATTTTTAACTCTATGATTTATTGGATCCCTTAACAATGGTGGGTTAACATCCTTTTTATCAACAGGTAACGAACGATTATGAATATTAATATTATTAATCATTATATCATCTTGTAATTTACTAATGGGGCGATTAAACCCTTCTAGTAATTGATTATTATTATAATTTAGAACAAAATGAGTTGGATCTGTATGTTGTTCATTATTACCATTACTATTATTATATCCTTTCATAATTTAATGATAAGATATACAAAAAATTAAATAAAAAAACTAATCAATCATGCTCCTTTTTTCTTTTTCAACGAACGATCTCCTTTACTTTTCTTTTTACTCTTTTTCTTTTTTTGAACACTCCTTTTTTTGGGTTTATTTTTCTTTTTTCTCGATTTAGTTTTTGTTTTAGTTTTTACTTTCTGAAGGGATTTTACTTTGTCTTCTTCTGATAATTCTGTTTCATCAATAATATCCTTAATTGCTAAATTCGCATTATCAATCCTTTCATTTAAAAGACTTTGCATATATTTATGAACTTCTCTATTCTCATTATCATTTTCCTTTTTTAACTTTTCAAGTTCTTTCTCATGAACCTTACTTTGAGATACATATTTCTTTTCAGATGTCTTTTTATAATCATTCAATGCCTTTTCCAATTTTACGACTATACTCGTGAGATTATCAATTGTTTCTTTTTTATCATTAATAAGGGATGTATTTTTAAAGTTCTTAACTCTTTGTGATTCTTTATACTTCTGAAACCTTTCATCTAAGAGATCATAATTTTCAACTAATTCTTTATAATTATCGATTAGATTATCAATACCCTTAATATCATCTAAATGAACCGTTTCTGGAAGGGATGGATCATAAGATGATTTAAGATAGGAATTAATTGTATCAACCATATCATCCTTTTCTTCTTCCCCTTGACCTTCCGGTATTTCATCTCCAGTAAAGAAAGATTTTACTTTACTAAGGACTCCACGATCCCCTTCTTTCTTTTCAGTAACACCTTCCTTTTGAGGTTCTCCTTCTGTTTCAGCTTCACCTTGTGAAGATATTTCTTGAGGATAATCCTGTTGTGAAGGTAATTGAGAATAAGGTTGTTCTTTCCAAGATGTCTCTCCATATGATTGCGGTTGTGATTGTGGTTGTGATTGTGATTGTGGTTGTGAATATGATTGCGATTGTGGTTGTGATTGTTGAGGTTTTAGATTATATTTTAGTTCAAGACCCCTTTCAAGTTCTTCTTGTGCTTTTTGTCTTTTCTTTTTTAGAAGTAATTTATCTTCATCTTCTTTTTTTTGCTGATTGATTTTACAATCATATAAATTTTTACCTAAACGATCTTTATATTGTTCAATATTACGAAGAGTTACAGGATTATTATACTCTTCATGTGAAGGTTGTAAATTAATTACTTTCTCTATTTCTGAAATACATTTTTTCCAATCATGTTCTATCATTGGTATTCTAATTGAATTTAGTGTTTTACTTAATGTTTGTTCTGTTGTATTGTTTACGGGGGGCGTAGGTTCTTCTTCCACTTCACCAATATCCACTGGTTGAAGTTCTTGTGGAGAGGTGATAGTTGTTTCATTTGGTTGTGGTTGGTTGGCAGGTTCATCTTGTGAACTTTCATTATCTACAGTTAACGTTGTATTCTCTTGTCCTTTTGTAGCCTGGAATATATGTGGCCATGGGGGTGGTGGTGGGACTTTTAAAGATAACATATATAATATGATATTATTTTATTTTACCGATACAATGTTGAATAAAGGATAAGAATAATGGATGAGGTTTAAAAGGGGATGATTGATATTCAGGATGATATTGACAACCGATATACCAAGGATGTATTTTATGGTTCATTTCTACAATTTCTGTTAAACCATCTGAAGTTCCAACAACATGGAATCCACTTTTATGTAATAGATTTGAATACTCTTGATTTACTCCATATCTGTGGCGATGTCTTTCATGTATTGTAGTATTTTTATATATTTGTTTAATTTTTGATTCAATTAATGTAATTTCATATTTACCTAATCGCATTGTTCCACCCATTACTTCTTCATCATCCATTTTAGAGATCACAAGTGATTTTTGAGTATCAAATTCTTCCGAACAAGCATCTTTAATGTTCAGTATATTACGACAATATTCAATAATCATCAATTGCATTCCTAGGCAGATACCTAAAGTCGGTATTTTTTTCTCTCTTACTAATTTAATAAGTGATATGATAGTTTCAATACCAGTTAATCCAAACCCTCCAGGAATAATTATACCATCGATAGTATCTGAAAAGAAACATTCATTTTCCCTTGAATTGATCCATTCAATACTCACACGATAATTATGATATGTACTCGCATGAAAAATAGCTTCCAATAATGATTTATAAGAATCATTTAATTCTGTATATTTCCCAATAATTCCAATTGTTAGTTTATTCTCATCTTTAAGAGAGTTTATTTGATGATTTAATTTTTTCCATTTTAAGGTATTTAATTTTTTTTTTATATTCAGGTGTTTGGATAGGATAAGGTTAACACCTTCATTAATAAAACATAGTGGGACTTGATAAATAGAATACGAATTGATCGCACTTATAATATTTTCAATTGGTAAATTTGTATGAAGGGATAATTTTTCTTTAATTTTCATGGGGATAGGGACTTCAGAACGACAAATTAAAATATCAGGGATTATACCGACTTGTTGAAGATCACGAATTGTATTTTGTGTGGGTTTCGTCTTTAATTCTTTCGTAGCTGGTAGATAGAGTAAGTATGTTAAATGAATAAATAATATATTATCTGCCCCTACATTATTTTTTAATTGACGGATAGCTTCATAAAACGCCATTGCTTCTATATCACCAACACTACCACCTATTTCACAGATAATATAATCATAATCTCCGGGATTATAACAGATAAATTCTTTAATCATATCTGTAAAATGTGGAACCATTTGAACTGTTTTCCCTAAGTAATCCCCATTCCTTTCTTTCTGAATTAATTTTTGAAATAATTTACCCGATGAAGAACTATTATGTTTCGTTGTTTGGATTTCAAGAAACCTTTCATAATAACCTAAATCAAGATCAGTCTCAGTTCCATCATCGGTAACAAAAACTTCCCCATGTTCTATTGGGTTCATTGTTCCGGCATCAACATTTAAATAAGGATCTAGTTTTTTAATTGTAATATTTGTTTCTCCCATCATTTGTAGGATAGCCCCTATACTGGCAGATGTTACACCTTTTCCTAATCCTGAAATTACACCACCAGTTACGAAAATATATTTTGTCATAATTACTATAAGAATATTTAATTTTATTCAAAACCATACTAATTCTTTTGTGGGTGTCGTAAATAATGATTTATATTCATCAACAACGTATACAGTAAGGTCTTGTGATTCAATTAGAGGACTTTTACTTGTCCATTGCTTATTATGTTTTAAAATATAGGAAAGTCCTTTTAATCGGTTGTAATATCCTTTCTTTCTTTTTAATTTCCATTCACATTGCATTGCTTCTGATTTTGTTTGAAATCCATCGATAATACAAAGAGGAGTCCAACTACGATCATACTTTGTAGTATATTTCGCTCCACCTTTTAAAATTTTGTTATGTTGTTTCCAACGTTTCAAAAAATCATTTGTCATCCCAATATAAGAAAGATTCTCAGATTGAATAATATAAACAAGATACATTAAAATATTAATAATTATTATAATGAAATATATAATAATATTAGCTGTTATAATAACTATTTATTATCATATTTTTAAGCGATGGCCCGAACATTTTACAAATCAACATCATTTATATTTTTGTTCTTTTGTCACTGGATACATTATTCTTTATTACTTGATGTCATTTCAAAGAGGATTTGTTTATAATGTTATGAAAAGTGTTAGAACTATTGATGAGAGACCCTTGTATGATAAAAACTCCATTATTTTTAAAAACAATCAAATGGATGGATTAAAATATAATCTTGCAATGAGACAAGGATGGAGATGCCTACATTGTCAGAATCCTATTTTACAAAAAGATATTCATAATCATAAATTACACTATATTAAACCATTACAGTTTGGTGGAGAAAATAATATTAATAATTTAGGTATGAAGTGTGATACATGTTCTTCATTTTCACCGTATTAAAGGGTTTAAATAATATAATATAAATGAAAAAAAAGCTACATACCAACACCAGTATGAACCATTATAATTTTTATTTATATTTTCTGGACTAACTTTATTTGTTAAAACTACGATTATTGCTGGGATAAAATAATATCCTATTATAGATAACCATATAATCCGATCCTCTTTCAATATAATAAGTGAAATGAGTAATGCGACAACTATTATCAATGGATAATGTGATGGGAAATCCCATACTAAATGTTTATTTACCTTATCTGGATAAGATAAGAAACTATATTCTTTATTTGATTTAGTCAAGTGTATAATAATATTATATATTCCGAAGAGTAAGATAAGAATAGAAATAAAGACCATTAATTTATAATAATTATTCTGTTTATATTTTTGGTATGCCTTATCATGATACATTCCTAAGGAAATTGCTGAAGGGTGTAGATATAGTAATAAACACGCTAATATAGATCCAGTAATGACAAATTGTTTCATATTAGTATCAATACCCAACCATATTAATGATTCAAATAATTGCATAGAACCATATGATATTATAAAAAGGGATAATAATCGATCATTCTTATTATTACGAATCCAAAAATTATAAGACACTATACAAATAATTACAAATGTAACTATTGATACTTCTTTATTCCAGCACATTATTATAATATAATATAATATTTATTATTAAAGATTATCTTGGATAAACTTTTGTATTTCTTCTTTTGTCCTTGAATCGGATGAATAATAGATCCTTTCACCATTTTCTTTAATCAATAATAAGGTTGGAAAAGATACAATATTGTAATGGGATAATAAGTGTTCATTGTTATCATTAATCACAGTTTTTTTAAGATTAACCATTTTCTTTCCATCTTTCAATTGATCCCATGTCTTATTGAATTCTTGACAGTAACCACACCAGTCAGCTGAAAAATAATGAAGAGTATGTTTATTCTTCTGTGTCCTTTTTCTTTGAATTGTTTTCTTCTTTTTTTTCATTGTTCTTCTTTTATTCCGTTTCCCACCTTTTTTAACTTTCTTTTCTAATTCTATGATAAGATCTTTATGGAATTCAAGAACCTTTTCTCTTAATTTCTTTTCCGTTTTATATAATTTCGAATGAATCAACCATTGAATGAAATCTTTATCTAAATCTTTAATTAATCTTCCTTTATTTTTCCCTAAAGGATATTTATTTTCATTCAATAACTTATTTTTATTGTGTTCTGAAAGGTCAGTATGTCCTGGATAAGTGATTATTTTGTAATCATAATCATATTCATTATATTTATTTTTTAATTTCCCTCGACATATTTGTAAATATTTATCCTTAATCTTTTTTTGTGATTTATCATAGTCATTAATTAAGTTAGTAATTTGTTTTTGCGATTTGCTTAAACGACGGTAAATAGAATCTTTTTTTTCAATATCTTTTAATAATTTAAATTGAATATCTTCTTTTGGAGAGAGTTTTTTAAAAACATCTCGATCAAAGGAAACCTTTGTTCCATGAATTTCAGTATCATGAACAAAGAAATCTTTTAATTTAGGATAATTCACCATCCCCCAAATAATAACTTCATTAAATATTTCATACGAATAGGAAATATTTTCATAACTTTCATCAGTATTATCCTTTATTGCTAAAGGAAAACGAACTTCTTTTTTATTCCATTCTTTTAGGTAGGGTTGAAATTTTTCATCAGTTTTAATCACTGTTCCGACGGGTTGTTTAAACCATGGTTTAGGATTAAACGCAGCCATATGAATACCAAATGAATTACATGGATCACGACTCCAACTTTGGAATGCGAATTCAATAAAATTCCATTTACCTGAATATCTTTTGGTAAGGTAGTTTTGTTCTGGATAACAATAGGAGTTTGCGACAAATTCCATTCCTGTTGGACTATCAAAATCAAAGGAATAAAAACCTTTATGTTCTTTCTTTGGACCCATCCATGTTTCAAGAGGGGAAGATAATTCTTTAATCATGGCATCATATTCTTTTTTATTTGGTTCAACAAGTAGGAGCCCAGCATTTACATCTGCCCCCGTGGGTTTATCAATATCTGTAATTTCCTTTGGTATTCTTTTACCATGTTCTAGATAATCACATCTGTCCCATTGGTAGGATTCTAGATAGGGAGCTTTTTTCCTGTATTCTACAAAACCAGCGGGGCAATCTAACATGAATAGTGAATCATAAAAATTAAGAGGAACTAGATCAGAATCAACAAAACATACTTTTTCATACGGAAATAATTCTGGATTAAAAATATGAAGTTTAAAGAACACATGAACGTAAGGATGTTGTTTTGTATAGTTCGGACAATTGTCAAATAGTTTTTTATCTAACATAATTGTTTTTAGATCCCCTTCCCCTTCCATTTCATAGGGAGAGATATAAGGAACATACATTACTTTATCAAAAACAACTTCTAATTTTTCTTTATCCTTCTTCGTTATATCGGGGGTAATGAAGCATATAATATCAGCATTTGTTGTTTGTCTTTTTAACCCTAACGCGGCTAAAATACATCCATCTAGGTAAGCAGCTTTACCATTTTTAGGATTAGGAAACATACCCACAGCATATGCGAAACGTTTTTTTCCATCTTTTATCATAAATTCTTTTTTCGGGATTTGAATATTCATTGTAGGTTTACAGAAGATAAACGAGTCTAGAAAGTTTGTAAATGGGTTCTCAGGACAACCTTTCTTTGGAGGTTCTTTCTTCTTTGAATTCTTCTTTGTTACAATTTTATATTCTGTAAATTCCTTTGTATCTTTCACTCTTTGAAAATTAAGAGTTGGGGGACGAACAGTTTCAATCCCTTTTACACTATTCATAGCTATAGTTGATTCATCATCAATCCCCATCAATAGATAGTATATATTATTATAATATTTAAAAATAAGTTTATTTAAGGAATCTTCAATCTAATATAATAATAATATGGAAAAGAAAGATCTCAAAAATGTTTTAAAGGAGGGAAAAAAGGAAACAAAAGAAGAAGTTACTGTTAAGAAACATAAAAAACCGATCCAATTAAGAGATATTGAAAACCGTAGTTCGAGTTCATACCGTAATCATTCCAAGAATAATAATTATGAAGAGATTGATAATCTTTTAAACAAAGAAAAAACGGATATATTTAAAAAACCGTGGAATCATTTAGATACAGGGATGAAGTTAAATCGTATTCGTTTATTTTCTGAAACAGAATCATGTGAAAAAGAATTATCTGATGATAAAAAAGAAGCATTAAGAAAAATAATCGCAGATGCTTGTGTTAGTAATAAGTTAAATAAGGTTACTGATGTAGAATATGATATAGAGGAGTGTAAGATCATTAGCATTAAGAATCTTGTTTATAAAAATGGAAATTATCATTTAAAAATCAATGAGGTTAAGAAAGTGAAAAAACCTACAAAATCAAAATCAAATATTGATCGGTTTATAAATAAGAAAAGTTAAAAATCTTCTTCCGTAGAAAATATATTATCTTTATTATCTGATTTAGCAATATTAGCATATTCTCCAACTCTCTTTTCAAAGAAGTTTGTTTTTCCTTGAACGGAGATTAATTCCATCCATTCAAATGGGTTTTCAGAATGATAATGTTTTTCTAAACCAAACATCAATAACAAACGATCTGAAACATATTCAATATATTTCTTCATAAGATCCTTATTCATACCAATTAAGTCACATGGAAGAGATTCAGTAATAAATTCTTTTTCCAATTCAACTGCTTCTTTAATAATTTGTAGGATCGTTTCTTTTGATGGTTTATTTGCTAACATCGAATACATTAATATAGCAAATTCAGTATGTAGTCCTTCATCTCTACTAATGAATTCATTACTTTGACATAAACCAGGCATTAATCCTCTTTTCTTTAACCAAAATATCGAACAAAATGAACCTGAAAAGAAAATTCCTTCGACTGCTGCGAATGCGATCACACGTGTTCCAAAGCTTGAAGATTTATCATTAATCCATCTTAAAGCCCAATCAGCCTTTTTCCGGACACTCGGGATAGTTTCAATCGCATTAAATAATTTATCCTTTTTCTTTTGATCTTTTACATAAGTATCAATCAATAAAGAATATGTTTCACTATGAATGTTTTCTACAGCTATTTGAAATCCATAGAAAAACTTAGCTTCAAGAAGTTGAACTTCATTACAAAAACGATCAACAAGGTTTTCATTTACAATACCATCACTTGCGGCAAAAAATGCGAGGACATTTTCAACAAAATATCTTTCGCTTTCATTCATTTTATATTCAAAATCATTCATATCTTTGGACAGATCAATTTCTTCAGCTGTCCAAAAATTAGCTTCTGCTTTTTTATACATATCCCATATATCAGGATACTTAATTGGAAAGATTACATATCTTTTTTCTTCTTCTGAAAGAAGGATCTCCTTCTTTTGAACTTCACCCATTTACAATAAATCTACGCAATATTTTTTTAAATATTATTTAATTTACTTGATGAATAAAATAAAAAAAGAAAAGTAAAAGAAATATTTATCTATTCTATATTATTAATGAAGATAGCTATTTTTGATGTTGATGATACACTCATTAAACATGCTGTAGATAGTGAAAGTTATTATACCGGGGCTGTCCGCAGTAATTTTAAAGACTTACTTAGTAGTAAAAATTATGAAAGAATATACTTCTATACAAACGGGACATATGAACACGGGAAATCAGTTTCAAACCATTTAGGAATTAGTGAAGATGTATCCTACATTTATGCGCGTGATAATTTAAGAACAGAACTTGCGAATGATTATATGAAACCCAGTTTAAAATCCTTTAATTTTGTAAATTCATCAATCAGTATTGATACTGGATCAGATTCAAATGATATTTATTTTTTTGATGATCTTAAACAAAATTTAAAGGTAGCAAAAAGTATCGGATGGAAGACCATCTTAATACAACCAAACGGGGAAAACGAAGAGTATATTGATTATGTTTATCCAAATATATATTCTGCTCTAATTTCAATACTTTAAAAAAAAGAGGTTATTTTCTTAAGAATATCACCACCTTTCTCTTGTCCATCATTCTGGTTCATTTCTTGAGATTGATGTTCTTCATAGTCTAACATTTCATCATTATTATCTTCATTTTTTTCATATGTATATGCAATCGCTGTTATATTTTGTTTCATATCTTTCATTTTATTACATTCACCTTGTATGGTATCTACTAAGAGGATTAAATAATGATAGTATTGTATGAGCTGTTTAAGTAAAAGGTTATGAATATGAATATAATTCGAAAAAACATGATGAATATTCTCTGGTATTTGATCATCTTCATGTTCTTCACTTAATGTAAGGTAAAGTGATTTATGTTTAATTGATAAATCAATAAATTGTGTCATAGTAACATTTTTCAAAGAATCAATAAATGATTCGAGATCTTTACAATTCTTTTGAATGTATTGGAGAGATTCATTACATGATTGAATACTTTGATCGATATACTTTTCTAAGGGATGTGTATCACCTTCTTTTAAATCAAGTGGAATATTCGTTTCCAATTTTGACAATTCATGAACATTTTTACATTTCTTACATGACGTATTGTAGTATTCCTTATTTTTTAGGTTCACATCGAAAAAATCACGAGGTATCGGGTTTTTAATGGTAAAGATATAGTCTGGATCATACCATTCATTATTAATACGATTCATCATTGTATTAATTGTTTTATTTTGTTGTAAGTTTTCAATTGTTTGAATAAAATCTTTGTAAATATTTGTTAAGACTTCCAAAATATTATTTTTATCTATATTTTGGTAAGATAATAACATATTTAAGAACGATAATTGTTTTGATTTATCACGTTTCATATTCGTAATAGAGATGGGTTCTTGAATACAACGATTACCATTCAAAATAGATTTTAATAATTCTTGATAATTAATTAATATCCATTGTTCTTCCATTATAATAAATGATAATATTATTATTTATCATTTTAATCTCCCGACTAATTTTACATATTTATTTTCCTTTTGAAAGTATTTTTCAAAAGCCTTTTCTTCATGATGATAATGAATACCATTAAATAGATCTGTTGGTGAGTCTGGATATAATTTTTTATTTTTATAGTGATTATTTGCTTCAATCCCTTCAAAAATAGCATCTCCCCCTGGGTGATGTTGAATCCATTGAGAAACATCATAGATCTTTTTTTCTCCATCAACTTCAATAATTATCCATTCATCTTCTTTAAGGACCTGATCAATTGTATAGAGTTTTTCTTGAACAATTTTCTTTCCGACTTTTTTTTCTACTTCTTCTTCTTTTTCTTCTTCTTTTTCTACTTCTTCTTTTTCTTCTTCTTCTTTTTGAATATTTCCGCACATGAATTGGTAATTTACAATTTCATATGATTTTAGTGGGGGTAACATTGAGAGTATTGAATAACATGTTTCTAAAGACCCTTCCATCCACCCTTGTTTCATTGAGAATGCTTCTCCACAAATATACACTTCTTTTTCTTTGTCTAATTTCAGTATTTCTTTTGATGTTTTCCCACTATTTTCACCTAATTTCCATAGATGGAAACCATCTTCCCAATAATGAGCAGAGATAAACTTGGGTTTTGGAGGACTTATACCAAAAAGATCCTTAATCTCTTTATGAATGGCATTCATTAGAAATTCTTCTCCTAACTTATTGTATGATTGAAGTAGTTCAGCATTCTTACCATCTGTATATGAGATCATAATTAGTCCTTCTTCATAATCGATTGGTATTATTTGACGAATATAATTATCGGTAGTAGTCCTTTGAATATTTTTAAACCATAAATTCTTGGTGGGATATTTTGCGTAAACCCTCAGTAATGGGATCGTATCTACTGCCTGAATGGATAAGTTATCTTTGAAGTAGTCAAATGTATAGAGAGCTTTTGGAGGGATCGCGCAAATTAGATGTTCATAATAAAATTTTTCACCTTTATGTGTTGTAACATAATTATCATTTATTTCTTTGACATGACATTTTGTTTTAATAATTGTATTTGTCTTTTCTATTTCTTCTTCCATTTTATCAATAATTTGTGATAATCCACCCTTGAGTGAATAATAATTATCTTCACCAAAAAGATCATCCTTAAACATTTGTAGGGCTGTCGATGCGTTTAGATTGATAAATTCTGAATCATACCCAAATGAATCTTTAATAAATAGAGCCGTTTCATGATCATAAACAAGTGTTAAATATTGAAAGAAACTAATCATTTCTAATTCTTCTTTACTAAACTTATGAATCAATTGAAACGATTCAATGATTAAATCTTGAAAGGAAGAAAGAGAATTATTTGTTCCATAAGGGAAATTTATCTTCTTCTTTCGGAGTATATGATCTATTCCTTTTGGTAGTTGAACAGTTTCCTTTTCTAGCTTTAGATCATGAATTAATGAAATAAGTTTACCATGTGAACGATGAAACCTTGCGGCGCCTGCTTCAAAGGACATACCTTCTTTATGAATTGTTTTTATCCTTCCCCCAACACCCTTACTACTTTCAAGGATAATAACTTTTAGATTTGTATCAAGTAATTTATAAGCTAAAAAAAGTCCAGAAATACCACCACCTATAATTATAACATCATAATTATAATTAGAGAACATTTTATAATAACATTTATAAAAAAATATATATTATTCAATCATTCCTTTAAACTCTAAAAGTTTATACCCATGATAAAGAATAACACCAATACCAATTACGACTAATAACTGAAATAATTCTAGAAATGTTGTATTCTTACAATCTTTCGATAGTTTATTCCCAGATAATCCACTATAAATTAGGATAGGTCCAGCAACTAAGATATGAATTAAATAAATAAATGAGTGATCCATAGATATATATATAATTAGATTTAAATTAAACAATTGTGAGTAGACGATAGATATTAAAGATCGATGCTAAAATAATAATGATTCCAACAACAATTAATGAAATGAATAACTTTTTATGAGGAATACCTGATGTTGCTGTTGGGGTTTCACTTCCTTCATCTGTGGAGGTAGAGTTACTAACTAAACCCTGACCAATCGAACCACACACGATTAAATAAACTCCAAGGATAATAAACAATACATTATAGAATATATTCAACATTTAATATAACTAAATATTTTATTTTATTAATATTATATATATGATTGAATTTTATATCCTTGGTGATATGGGTAGTGGTGAGGAATCACAGTTATTAGTATCAAAGGCATTAGAATCACATATAGGTAAGAAAAAAACATTCTTATGTGGATTAGGTGATAATATTTATGAAGATGGTTGTACAAGTATTAATGATAAACAATTTGAAACAAAGTTTGAAGCGCCTTATTCAAATATATCTGATGATATAAAATTCTATATGTCAATTGGTAATCATGATTATGGAAGATATTCTTGTGGGAAAGGAAATTCCCTTTATCAAATAAAGTATGGTAAACGTTCACAAAAACAGGGAAAGAAATGGTTCATGCCAGATAATTATTATACATTTCGTAAGAAGGCCAAGAATGTAATTATTGATTTTTTTGTCCTCGATACGAATACGTTTAATTTAACTGAAAAAGGAATGAACAAACAACAAAAAGAAATGAGTAAAAAAATAAAAGAATCCAATGCGGATTGGAAGATAGTCTTTGGACATCATCCCTGGAGAAGTGTAGCTGGTCATGGTAATGCTGAGGAAGAACTTGAGGAATTTTTTAGAAAATTATATATTAGTTCTCCATTTGATTTATATATGTGTGGACATGATCATAATAAACAATTTATTACAATGGATATTATGGATCATAAACTACCTTTAATTGTTTGTGGAACTGGTGGAAAGGTTTATGATGATATAAATTATTTAGATTGTTTGGATGAAGGAAGTAGTTTAGAGTTCCTTTCAAATAATTTAGGATATGGATACATCCGAGCATTAAAAACAAAATTGGATATTACTTTTCTGAATGAGAAAAATGAACCTGAATTTAATATTGACATCCGAAAATAAAAATATAATATAAATTATAATGAATCCTTTAACAGCCGCGTTCCATTTTGACCATAATATAGACAATCAAATCGCTGGTCAATTACCAGTATTACCTGGGTATCCCGCATTAGCAGGTGGAAAAAAGAAGAGAAAAGGGAGAAAGAAAACCAAAAAGAAAACCAGAAAGAAAACCAGAACAAAGACTAAAACAAAGAGTAAATCAAAGACTAAAACAAAGA
>CEQQ01068110.1_pt1 | contig 13608 bp, 16 predicted proteins | sample 531041 | NCBI WGS metagenome assembly CEQQ01 (sample SAMEA2621222, study PRJEB7988) | marine metagenome | biome: marine biome (ENVO:00000447); feature: deep chlorophyll maximum layer (ENVO:xxxxxxxx); material: "saline water (ENVO:00002010), including plankton (ENVO:xxxxxxxx)" | depth 150 m | reverse complement strand
GTTTTGGAATTTAATCAATAGTTTTATATTCGGAAGATTCTAATAGTTCAAATACTGTAGTAACCCATTGTTCAGGTAAAATTAATACAGGTTGGTAAGGATCAGCATTATCAGGTCTACCATATCTAGTTAGAATATTTTTACCTGTATCTCCAATTAAGAAAACATTAGATTTTTTATAAGTTCTGCCTTCTTCTGAAATATCATCGTATCTGATTTCGATTAACATACCATTTTCAGATATTCCCCATTCCGTATAATCTTTGTCAGGAACTCTGTGAACTTGGATAGCTACATTTTCGGGTCTACGTAATACATTTAAAGATTCTAAAAATTTTGACTGGTTAACAGGTCGAGGGGTTTCGTCTATCCTGAAATCTGTTAAAGTCCAGTTTTCAGCCTTGTCGTCATATAGGTAACTGACGTAATTTGTTTGGTTCTCAGGGTCAGGGCTAGGTTCAAAAATATTTATTTCATCTATTCTTTGAGGGTTAATTAATGTATACCATTGAGGCAATGGAGGTTCCGTTACCATTCTTGCAATCACGTCTCCCCAGACATCTGCAATTAAAAACAATTGAGGAAAACCTGTTACTTGACCATAGTGGTGATTTCCATCCGTTGTTTTATCACCTAATTTAAATTGTAATGTTCTGTTTAATGTTAGGCTTATAGTTACAATTGTATGAGGATTATCCAATCCGTATTGAGCAGGGTCTTCAATGATTACAGTTGTTTCTGATAAATCTCTTTTTGTTTGTGGTCCACCTAACAGAAAATCAACAGCTCCCCATCTAATCCTATCCGGAGGAAGTAATTGATCCGTATCAAACGCCCAAGTGTTTGATTCCGTTCTTACAAATGATGTGTTATCTCCCATATGATCTATAGAAATTCCCATCATATCGTCTACGTGCACTTGATAAAACCAAGGTTTTACAACTTTAGCTTCTTCTGAATTAAATGGATTTATGAGGTATACAATACCCGCTACAATAGCAACAAATAACAATGCAAATGTATATTTAATATTCATTATCTACGTCTCCACCAAACTATAGAAGCCATTAGAATCATTATTAAAGGCGGGAAAACCCAACTAGACCATTTGACGAACTCTTTTTCTAATGAATTCACCACAAATTCTCTATAGGGAACTAATTTGGGGCGAATAGAAATTAATTCGTAATCTTCAGCCAGCCAATTGACTGAATTTAGAAAAATATCTCCATTATCATTACTGTAGAAATATTTGTTTGAAGCAAAATCTGAGTCACCAAAAACTACTAGTTTGAATAAATCTTGAGTAGAGCCTAGATCTTCAAATGTTCCTGTAGCTTCTATAACTCCAGAAATAGTGTATTGCCCAGTATATTTTTCAACGTTATATTCCGAATCTTCTCCAGGTGCTACAAGCCAACTAATAGGAGTTGTAGATGCTAATTCAGAAAATTTAATATGGTCTCGTAATGCAAATTCTTCAGGTGGAGGTGTTTGGAGAGCGGCTGTATCAGGAAAAAATGCCACCGATATATCATCTGCAATATTAATGTTTTGGTGAACTGCACTGGTAGCAAATTGTGCATTTGCTTTTTGTAATAGGGGGGTGAGTGTTTCACCTCCAACATTACTGATAGCATCAGCAACTTTTTGAGGAGTAACTACTACTCCGTAAAGGTAAATGAGGTCATTGAATAATTTTGGTGGGTTGGGATTAAGCATCATTAATATTCTTCCACCAGATTTAGCATAATTGACTAGTGCTTCATATTCAATATCAGTTAAATCTTGGTCAGGGCCTGCAATTATTACTACTGATGCATCACTAGGTACCACTTCAAATTGTTGCAAGTTTAGGGGTAATACAAAATAATTATCTCTTTGCATACCAGCTATAGCTAAATCTAAACCATAATCTTCTTGCTTTTGAAACATTGGATCAGATGTAGAAGTAAGTTCACCATGTCCAGTTAAGTAATAAATTGTTTTTTGCCTTTTACCAGTAGAAATTAATATACCAGTAATAAATTCTTGTTCAGTAAAATTTGTAACAACATAGTTTTGTTCATCATTGAAAGAAAAAACAACTGAGGGATATTTAGTCACACCAAAATTTAACGCTTCAGATCTATTAATTTCAGGGTCTACAAATCTATAAGAAAAATTTTCAGATTTTCTGCTAAATTCATTTAGAATATCTTCTACTGTAGTTTTTGTGTTTTCGCTAGCTGTATTTTCAACAAAAAAAGCATGAGCAACAACTTTTTGATTTTTATCTTCTAAATCTTTTAGTACACTCACAGTTTGTGGAGAAAGTGTGAAAAACCTAGTAGCAGTAACGTCAATTCTGTTTGGATTAGTAAACATGAAATAGTTTGCTACTAATAATATTATAAATACAGCTAATGTCATTAATGCAGCATTTAAGCCAAATCTACCTCTTCTTCCAGAGACAAATATAGCAATTGCTCTAGGAGATAGTCCTATAGCTAGAAGAATTAATATTGCGCCCAAAGATGTGACTAATAACAATACATCAGACATTTCTTCAAATGTCAGATATAAGCCACCACCTAGTAAGAAAGCAAAAACACCGGTTACGCCAGATATAAGGCTCCAAAATGAAGTGGATTTGACCAAGTTTATTAATATATATATATAGCTATTTTCTTGGTGTTTATTCATTATCTCCACCGCCTAGTTTCTAAAGAACGGATTGTTAGGAAAAGAAATATAACAATTAAACTTAGGAAATAAATAATGTGGCTAGTGTCAATAATTCCTCTTGAAAAATCAGTTAATCTTTGATCCATTGATAACGAATTTAGAAATGTGGCAGCAGTTCCTTCTACTAGGGATGCTACAGCATCAATAAATGAGAAAATTACAAGAATTGCTATAGACACTACTGCTGCAACAATTTGGTTACCTGATAGGGATGATCCTAGTATGCCTATGGACAAAGCAGCTGCTCCATGTAATACCAAACCTAAATAAGTACTTAAAATAGGGCCAGTATCAGGTTGTCCAAATATATAAAGTAATAGAACATAATATAAAGTGGCAGATTGGATAAATAATAGCATGAATAAGCTTGCTAAATATTTCCCAACAACTACTTCCCATTCTCGTACAGGGGATGTAAGTAGCAATTCTAAAGTTCCTAGTTTTTGTTCTTCTGAAAGTAGCTTCATAGTGATTAATGGAGCAAGAAATATAATAAATGAACCAGACCAGTTAGAAATTCCTCTAACACTAGCTTCTGCGAATGGTCTTGTAATATCAAATACAAAGAAAACCCCAGTTAATACTAAAAACATAGCACCTACTATGTACGCAGAGGGAGTCGAAAAATAAGATCTTGTCTCTCTTAAAGTTATGGCAATTAAATTTTTCAACTGATATTTCCTAATATTTATTCTTCATGAACAGTAATTTTTAAAAATATTTCTTCAAGGGACATTCCAATAGATTGAAGTTTCAATAGTTCCCATTGGTTTTCTAATATTACAGATGCTAATTGAGACCTGATTTCAGATCCAACATCTACTGATATTTGATAACGATGATATCCGCTACCTGTGATAGGTATTCTTTCAATAGAATTAACGTGATCTACTTTTTCTAAAACAGGAATAATTTCTTGGTTTGGGCCTTTAACTTCTATCTCAACTCTTTCAACTCCCGATAGGTTAGTCCCCAAGTTTTTAGGATTATCTACCGCAGCTATTTGCCCCTCATTGATTATAATTACTCTGTCACAAATCATGCTGACTTCAGGCAAAATGTGAGAACTTAGAATTAAAGTGTGAGCTTCTCCGAGGCCCTTAATTAATTGCCTGGTTTCGACTACTTGAATAGGATCAATCCCAATAGTGGGTTCATCTAAGACTAATACATCTGGTTCATGAAGGATGGCCTGCCCAATTCCAACTCTTTGTTTGTAACCTTTAGATAGTTTTCCTATTATCGTCTTGTAGTAGTCCTGAAGGCTACAAGTCTCTATAACTTCAGTAATTCTTTGTTTTATTTTTTTAGAATTCATTCCTCTGATTTGACCCATAAATGATAGGTATTCAGATACATTCATTTCTAAATATAATGGAACTGTTTCAGGAAGATATCCAATATGCTTTCTAGCATTTAAAGATTCTTCTAAGATGTTAAATCCTGCAATTTCTACTGTTCCAGATGAAGGCGGCATAAATCCGGTAAGTATTTTCATAGTTGTAGATTTACCCGCACCATTAGGGCCCAGAAATCCTAAAATTTCTCCTTTAGGAACTTCAAAGCTGAGATCCGTGATTGCTGGGAATTCACCATAAAATTTTGTAACTTTATCTACTTTAATCATTTAATTATTTATTTATATTAAATTTCACTAACTACAAATAGTAATTCAATAAAAAATTATGTTCAAGCTGAAACAATAACGTCGCATGATAAAATTCTGTTAATAGAGAGTAAAACATGAAAAATGAACAAATTTATCTAGATCATGCAGCCACAACTCCCTTAAGGGCAGAAGTGTTAGATTCTATGATGCCTTTTTTAACAAACGATTTTGGTAATCCATCATCGCTTTACCAACAAGGACAAGTTGCCAGAAAAGCTGTAGATGAATCTAGAGAATTAATTGGAAAAGTCTTAGGGGCTAGAGTTGGAGAAATTGTAGTTACTAGTGGAGGTACGGAATCGGATAATGCTGCAATTAAAGGTGCAGCATTAGCTATGAAAAGCTATGGAAATCATATAATTACCTCACAAATCGAACATGAAGCAGTTTTGAATTCTTGTGAACAATTGAAAGAGTTTGGTTTTGAAACTACATTTTTGCCTGTAGATTCAGATGGATTAATTAACCCTGACGATGTAGTTAAAGAAATAAACTCAAACACTATTTTAGTTAGTCTAATGATGGCTAATAACGAAATAGGAACTATTCAACCTATTAAAGATATTGCACAAAAAATTAAAGTAGAATCTCAAAATCTAGGACATCCTGTTTTATTTCATACTGATGCGGTTCAATGTGTAGGTTCTTTGGAAGTGAATTTTAAAGATTTAGAAGTAGATTTGCTAAGTTTATCAGCTCATAAATTTCAAGGGCCTAGAGGGGTTGGTGCTTTACTGATAAAGCGTAATACTCCATTTTTTCCATTGTTGACGGGTGGGGGACAAGAAAGAGATCGCAGATCAGGAACAGAAAATGTTGCGGGAATTGTCGGAATGGCTAAAGCTTTGCAACTATCAAGTTTAGAGAAAGAAGTAGTCAATCAAGAATTAATTTTTTTGAGAGATATGATTATAGATGGAGTTTTAAATTCTATCGAAGGCAGTTTTTTGAATGGGCATCCCACTCAAAGGCTACCCAATAATGTCAATTTTTCTTTTGATTCTGTAGAAGGCGAGCCTATATTATTAGGATTAGATTTTGCAGGTATTTCGGCATCTAGCGGAAGTGCTTGCTCTGCATCTGTTAATGAGCCGTCACATGTTTTGATCGCAATTGGTAGAAGTAAAGAACTAGCACAAAGTGCTTTGAGAATCACATTAGGACCTAGCAATACAAAATCTGAAGTACAGTACTTTTTGGAAACATTGCCCCAATTGATTAAAAAATTAAAATCTATGCCATCATTACAAAAATCTTGAATTTGTTGTATTGATTGAAAATTAATTGTTAGGTACGATAATGTGATTGGTGAAAAATGAAAATTTATATTTCAATATTAATTTCAATTGTTTTTTTGATGGCTTGTAATTCAATTGAAAATATTAATCCTTTATCAGGAGAAAACAGAGAATATCCTTTTGCATCTGCAGGTAGAAATATCGAAGTACATGCTAAGGAGCCTCAGGTTGTTGATGTTGCATATTTTGTAGATTCAATACCTGGTCCAAATGGTCAATTGGTTTCTAAAAAATTTGAATTGGCTCCTTCAGCTTCAAATAAGAAGCTGGTTTTATTAGATTTAATGATTGTGAATAGGTCTAGTACTGTTATTCCTATGCTTTTTGATGAAAATGCAGTGAGAATAGGAGATCGTAGAGGTAAAAGGATTGAAGCATCCAATCCATACCAAATATCAAGAGAATTAGATTTATCAACTGAAAATAATGGTACTGAAGTGACTCAGCTTGTATGGGGTGATATTGAGCTTCCTAGACAGACCCAGATTGGCGGTACTATGGTTTTTGAGGTCCCCAAAGGTTTACTACTAGGCACATTGTTTTGGGATGAGATAGAATTCATACCCATAGATTACATTGATTACAATAAGAATAAATAAGGAGTAATTATGTCAGACCCCGTAGAAATAACCGATGAAAATTTTCAACAAGAAGTACTTAATTCAGAAACTCCAGTGTTGGTAGATTTTTGGGCTGATTGGTGTCAACCATGCAAAATGATCGCTCCTGTAGTTGAGCAAATTGCTGAAGAATATGATGGAAAAGTTAAGATTGGTAAATTAGATGTTGATAGCAATCAACAAACTTCTCAAGCAATGGGGATCAGAGGCATCCCGGCTTTAATTATTTTTAATAATGGTAAGCCTGTAGATCAAATTATAGGTGTTGTACCAAAATCAATTATTCAGAAAAAAATAGATGAGGTTTTAGCCTCTTAGTTTTGGGGGCGGATGGGGCCTGGTGGTCCCCGCGGACTTCAACTCCGTTGGCAGCGGTCCTTCGATTGGTGCGGTGGGTTCGACTCCCTCGCGCTCCCGCCATTGGGAAATGTTATGGGAAATAAATATTGGTTAATGAAATCAGAGCCTGATGATTATTCTATCGACGACTTGATTAATGAACAAAATTCTACCGCTGAATGGGATGGAGTAAGAAATTATCAAGCTAGAAATTTTCTTCGCGATCAAATAAAAATAGGGGATCAGGTTTTATACTACCATTCAAATTCCAAACCCTCAGGTGTAATAGGTACTGCTAAAGTTGTCAGAAATGGCTATCCTGATTTTACTGCTTGGGATCCAAATTCCAAGCACCCTGATCCTAAAAGCACTCCCGAGTCACCAATTTGGTATATGGTAGATATTAGGGCGACTAAAAAGTTCAATCAAATTATTTCTTTGCAACAAATAAAGCAAATTCCTGAATTATCTGAGATGGTATTAGTAAAAAACTCTAGGCTTTCAGTTCAGCCTGTTACTAAGCAAGAATTTGAAATTATACAGAATATTGGTTTAAGTAATTAGCTTTGAATAAATTCTATCCAATTGCCTTCTGGATCTTGGCAATAACAAATTCCCTTTTCTTTTCCGTCTTCTGTAACACTCATTATTGGTGGGGTAACAAACTTTATACCTTTCGATAATAAGTTTTCATAAAGCTCTTCTATTTTTTCAACATTGAAACAAATGTGCGATGCTCCTAGTTGATTTCTATCTAAATGTCCAGATGGACTTTTAGGGTGAATAAAATATACTAATTCAAGCGCATGTTCTCCACCTTTACCTACAAAAATTAAGGTTCTATGAGCACCTGGTATACCTGTGTGGTCACCTGATTTAGGAGATAGGCTGTCTACTTCACGTTCAATTTTCAATCCTAAATCATCTCTATAGAAAGAGACCATTTTTTCTAAGTTTTTTACTACAAACCCAGAATGATTAAATCCGGTAATCATATTTATCCTATTAATTAATAATTGCAAAAATTATCTATATCAATGTACCCTACATTGATGGAAAAAATTATACAAATATTAAGAGTACCCTATATTTGGGGAAGTTTAGCTTTATTGAATGGATTAGTTTTTGCAGTCCAATCTATCTCAGTCTGGATTGTTGCTGCTTTGATGTTGTTGTTTATAGCTTTTTTGAAAATTCAAGGTGAAGCTGAACATCATACGGAAGGTAAGATTTTTGCTGGAGGACCTTTAATTATGATTGGCTGGATAATAGGGTTTTCTATTAGAGGTATTATTTTCTAAAACACATCAAAAAAACGCGTGTTGTTTTTGATAATGGTATGTAATTGCACTGAATGTTAATTTTAAGCGCTCTTTGTGCCGAAAATAGAATTTTCAAGTGAATCTAGAGATGTAGAAGGTAATTCACACTGGTAATTGTTACAAATGAATACAGTTGCTACTCCTGATTCTGGACACCTTTCTTCAAATAGGGGAGAAAGTGATTCTATTCTGTCATTTTTGATAGAAAAGTAAGCATTTCCTACAACTACCTTGTTGGGTATAAATTTTTTGTAAAGGTATTTACGCATTTCTGACACTGATACGGGATCATAAGATAACAAACACACTTGAACTGTATCCGTGTAATGCATAAGTAAAATTTTTAACCAATTTGAGAACCCACTAGGAAAATCTCCTATAAAAGAAGTTGTTATGTTAAATTGGGATATTAATATATCTAAATATATACTCTTGCCAGTAATTGAGTAGAGTTTTTGTAGTGCTTTTACTGCCTCAGAGATCCCTGAGGGGGTGGCATTATCGTAAAGATTGATGGGTTGGGTGATGAGTTCCTCTCCATTAATAGGGGAATCTATGAAAATGTTTCGATCACTGTCATAGAATAGTTCAATCATGGTGTCTGTAAGTTCTATGGATTTTTTTAGCCAAGAAGTATCTAAGGTAGCTTCATGAAGAGTGATTACAGTGTTAATTAGTGATGAGTAGTCTTCTAAAAATGCGTATCCAGAGACTTTATTTTGTTTAAAAGACCGAAATAATCCGTTGTTGTGTTCTGAAATTTTTAAGATTGATTTTACGTTTTCGTTAGCTATTTTGAGGTGTTTTTCTATGCCTAGGTGTAGGTACGATAAAAGAAAAGCTTGGCTGGCAAGTGAGTTCCATGAGGTAATGTGTTTTTCGTCAGTAAATGGACGTGTTTTTTGTGATCTTAAGTCTTTAAGTTTGGATCTTATTTTTACAATAAGAGGGTCTAGTGACAAGAATCCATTGTTACTGTTGTTAGTTGAGTACCTTAGTATTGTTTTGTTTTCGAAGTTGCCTTCGCTAGTGATTTCAAAATTCTGTTCTAGGGTGTTTAGTTCGTCGGGGTTTAATTTTTGTGAGAGGCAGTTTTTTGTCCATGTGTAATATTTACCTTCCTCTCCGTCAGTATCTGCGTCTTGAGCTGTGAAGAATAGGTGAGTGTCAGGATCCATCATTTCGTCTTCTAGGTATGAGAGGATATCGAGGGCAGCGAGTTTAAATTTTGAATTTTGTGTAATTGTGTAGCACTGTATTAAGACAGGGACAATTAGGGCGTTGTCGTAAAGCATTTTTTCAAAATGAGGAATAGTCCAGGTAGGTTCTGTAGAATACCTGTGGATGCCACCTCCGATATGATCGTAAATGCCCCCTGAAATTATTGCGTTTAATGACTTTTCGACCATTTGTAGGGCTTTTGAGGTTGGATTCTGGTAGTGGTATGAAAGTAAGAAATCAAAAATTTGAGGTTGTGGAAATTTAAGTGTTTTTCCGAATCCTCCATTATCGTGGTCAAACTCGTTAACTAGGTTGTTGTATGCGTTATCTGTGATGCTTATTGGCGAATGTTGATTTTCGTTGGGTGTAGGTATAGATATTTTTGATACGTGCTCAGTTATTTGCTTTGATGTAGTTTTAATATCTTCTTTTCTGTTTTTGTATGCATCAATAATGGATTTTAATAATTGAGTGAAGCTCGGCATTCCATGCTTAGGTTGGGGAGGGAAGTATGTACCTCCGAAAAAGGGGAGCTTGTCGGGGGTTAAGAAAACCGTCAGGGGCCATCCTCCTTGTCCGCTCATAGACTGAACTGCAGACATATATATAGAATCTAGGTCGGGTCTTTCTTCTCGGTCTACTTTTATAGACACGAAGTTTTGATTCATGATTTCAGCTGTTATAGGGTCTTCGAATGATTCTGACTCCATTACGTGACACCAGTGACACGAAGAGTAACCTATGCTTAGTATTACTGGGACATCCCTTTCTTTTGCTTCTTTGAATGCATCTTCACACCAAGGGAACCAGTTAACCGGGTTGGTGGCATGCTGAAGTAGGTAGGGGCTAGTTTCTTTTATTAGTCTGTTAGGGTTCATCTGTGGTGTTTTACTCAATGGCGTCCCAGGAGGGAGTCGAACCCACGACCTACAGATTAGAAGTCTGTCGCTCTATCCAGCTGAGCTACTGGGACACTTTTAATAATATTTTCGCCCCTTTGCCTTTGTCAGTCAAATCCACTGAGGTGATGAATCGTGTTAAGCACCTCTTTTTTATTTTTGAAATAACTAGAAATGTAAAAGAAAAGGTTGAAAAAAACAATTGACATAGTTTAAAACTATAAATATTATCTAACTCCAATGATTTCGGAGGTATATATGTCCAATCGGAAAACAAGAAAAATGTTAGCTGTAGAAGAGCGATTTCGACAGCCTTTAGAGAAAATGTTGCCTGAAATGGTTACAGAGCAAGGCTTAACTGCTACTGCTGATTATCTTGGTGTAAGCAAAGCTACTTTAGGGTACTGGTTACTTAAATTCCGTATTGATGTACGCCGTGTTGCCTTAGCTCCAGGGGATACTATGCAAGTTAATAGGCTGGATGATTAATATGACTATAAATAAGAACAAAGAAATTAATGATTCTCCTGACATACTAATTGATAGTCCTTTGCTTGATTCACAGTTATTGAAACTTAAAATAGAACAAGCGCCTCATGTTATTGATAGTCCTTTGCTTGATTCACAGTTATTGAAACTTAAAATTGAACAAGATCCTAAGAGGTTTCGCTTTTTCTTTTTAGGGCACTTCTAGCTTCTCTTTCTTGGTCTCTAGTTTTAATTAAATTTCTTTTGTCGTAATTTTTTCTACCCTTTCCTATTCCTATTAGTACTTTTGCGTAATGCCCCGCTATATACATTTTTAATGGCACTAATGTTGATCCGTTTTGTTCTGATGCTGAAATGAATTTTTTTAATTCTTTTCTGTGTAGTAAAAGTTTTCTACTTCTCATTGGGTCCGTTGGATTTGATGCAAATGGGTACGGCGCTATATGCATATTGTGTAGCCATAATTCGCCTTTTATCGGATAAGCGTATGAGCCTGTTAGGTTTGCTCTGTTTTCTCTGATGGATTTTATTTCCGATGAATTCAATACTAATCCGGCTTCTATAGTCTCTGATATTTCATAATCAAAATTAGCTTTTTTGTTTGTAATTAGAATTTTATTTTGTTTCATATAAATCACTATCAATTTATTAATGAGTTGATGATTTCATATCCCTTATCTAATTGGTCTGCAGCAGCTTGTTGCTCGTCATTTGAAGAAATTACTATGTCTGGTTCTAGTCCTCCTTCTATAGGTCTTTTATTTGGTGTGTACCAACGTCCTATAGACATATACAGAGCTCCGCCGTTTGGTAATGGTGCGTACTGGTTTACTGTACCTTTACCGAATGATTTTTCTCCTATGACTGTTGCTCGTCCATGGTCTTGAAATGCTCCCATTAATATTTCGCTTCCACTAGCACTAAATCTGTCTACTAGTACTACTAGTGGGAGTTCTTTAGAAATTCCTCTAGGCCTAGATTTCCAGATTTTTTCCCTGTTATAACGTTCTTCTACTAATATGATTAAGTCTTCTTCTAAGAAAAAGTCTGCAATTTCAAAAACTTGTTGCAAGTATCCTCCTGGATTTCTTCTTAAATCCAAAATAATACCTTTGGCGCCTAATTTAATTTCTTGTTCTAGGATTTCCTCTAGTTTTGAAGGGGTGTTTGAGTTGAATTGCGTGATTCGAACATGTGTTATTTCATTTCCAGAATCACTCCGTAGTATCACGCTTTCTAGTTGTATTACGCCTCTAGTTACTGGAATAATGACAGGTGAGAGGTCTCCTAAGTGGCGAATTTCTAGTTCTACTGTAGTTCCTTCAGGGCCACGAATTAACGTTACTGCCTCAAGTAGGGATAACCCTTCAAGTGGGGTTCCGTTTACCGAAAGAACTATGTCACCTGCTTTAATTCCTGCAGCTTCTGCCGGGCTTCCATCAATTGGGCTGATGATTTGTACCATTCCGTCTTCCCTCATTCGCACATGGGCACCAATTCCTTGAAATTCACCTGACAAGTCTTCCTTGTCTATTTCGTAGCTCACAGTGTCGACATATGAAATGTAAGGGTCTGGCACTGAACTGATCAAACCCTCTATTGCTGCTTCTTGTAGTTCATCAGTGTTAAATGTGTCTCTATCAATGTGTTCGGAATTCAATATTTCCCAAGCTTTCCACAGGGATTCAAAATCATTAGGGACAGCTCGTGGAGTGCCTGAGTTAGAAGAAGGGGCAATAATTTCGAAGGGGTAGGGGGCAGAAGAGTTCTGGTTGTTTAGTTCGTTATCAGGAAGAACATCAGCACTTGAGCAAGCAGATATGAAAATCAATATCCCACAAAATGTTATATGTAAAATCGGCCTACCAATTAGTTTAGACAGCATTATTAACTCACTTGTATTTGTATACCCACTCCATTTTAACAATTCCCATCGTTAAATGCTGAACAGGTTTGACTAAAAACAAAAGAAGGGTCATACTTTGAAATCTATTTCAAGTCTATTTCAAAAAAGTGAAATAAGGTGTATATGGTTAGGACAAGGTTGGTGCGGGCGTACCCCGCGCATAATTTGAAGGAATCTTTGGTAGTTACTGAAATAATCATGAATCAAAATGCTGGATTGCCAATTGACAGAAAGTTGTTAGCAGAGGCATTGAATACTAGTGAAAGAAGCAGTTCATTTACTACTTTATTAGCTGCTTCTCAACAATATGGGCTAACTGTAGGTAAGTATAATTCTGATGAAATATCTGTAACTGCATTATCAAAATCTTTGTTTGAGTCTGTTGGGCATTCTTCACATACCTCCTATATGCTTAAAGCAGCATATCTACCTGAAAAATTTCAAGAAATACATAATCTATTAAAAGATCAGCCACTTCCTGAAGGTAGGTTTTTGAAGAATCTTGTTTTGCAGAACATTAAAATTCATGAAACTCAGGTAGAAGAGTTTGTCGATATTTATACTTCAAATTATGTTTTTATAAACGAAAAAGATTATTCAGTTTCAGATCCAGGAGCAATTCAATTAAGGGATAATCAATCTTTTAAGTCTTTAATTTATGTGTTTAGCGATAATTCTGTTGATAGTGAGCCTGTATTAAGTTTGATGAAAAAACTTAATTTGGAATATTTGCATGTTGATATTTATGACGTTGCTTCAGGATTCACGATCAATAACAGTATCTCTGTTGCAGGATCTATAGTCTGTCTGCCGAGTGTAAGTTCATTAGAGTCTGATTCTGCATTTTTATTTTCTTTGGGTGTAGCTTATGGATCTAGTCCTGGTAAGGTTATAGTCATTGGGATGAGTGATGGTCTCCAAAATATTGGCGCTCCTCAATCGTTAGTTGATTATATTGTGTTTGATGGCTCAAGTCATTCTATGGTTCAGGTTGATCTTCTGTCATCTCTTAATAGGCTTGGGCTGGTGAGTATTTCAGTAAACTAAAGGTTAGTTTACATAACATATATAGTGCGCAATCAAGTTTAAGGTGGTAAATGATTACCTGCTAAGGTGAG
>CEQQ01022549.1_pt1 | contig 13619 bp, 8 predicted proteins | sample 531041 | NCBI WGS metagenome assembly CEQQ01 (sample SAMEA2621222, study PRJEB7988) | marine metagenome | biome: marine biome (ENVO:00000447); feature: deep chlorophyll maximum layer (ENVO:xxxxxxxx); material: "saline water (ENVO:00002010), including plankton (ENVO:xxxxxxxx)" | depth 150 m | reverse complement strand
ATAGCGGCGAGCCTAGTGAATTTGATGCGCGTTATGAAATCGGTTGGATTTTGCATCGACAGATGAAATATGACGACGCCGTGAAGCAATACGAACAGGTAGCTCGTGGATCACGTGGTGGCGTGGGAGCCCGTGCCCGATTCATGATTGGTGAAATATCCTTTGCAAAACAAGATCTCGAAGATGCTGTTAAGCAATTCCAACGCGTGATGTTCGGATTTGGTGGCGAGAAAGCGGTTGCAGCAGTAAAAGTCTGGCAAAGTAAAGCAGCTATGGAAGCAGGACGTTCCATGGAAGTGCAGGTGGAGGATGCAAAGACGAAGCAAGATCGCGATGGTTTGGTAAAGTCGGCCGTGGAGTTTTACACGTACGTTGTTGAAAAGCATCCGATGAGCTCTTCAGTGGAGTTTGCCAGAAAACGACTTGAAGCTTTGTCCAAACTGTAATTCAGTAACGATGAAGAATAATGCTGTTTACACACCGTGCACAATGACATCGTGATTTAATCAACCGAGTGAAAAGCAGAGTACAGGAACAACGAATTGGTAAATCGATCATTTAGAGGTGAGTCGCGAACACAGGTGACTCGATTAGTGGCACTGCTGCTTGTAATCATCCCGCTACTTATGGTGATGCGCAGCGGCCTGGCACAGCAACCGCAGGCTCCTGCAGACGAAGGTCCAACGGCGAGCAGTCCTGATCAAACTACTAGTGAAGCTGGCGTCAGCACCCCGGAAGGTGATGGCACGATCACTCATGTTGAAAGTGAAGGACTCAACCTGCTTGAACTGATAATCAGCGGCGGTTGGTTTATTGCACCTATTGCCGTGATGTCATTGATTTCATTGACATTCATCATTGAACGGTCCATTGCGTTGCGACGCGAGCGAATTATCCCGTCGGATCTTGTTAGCGAATTAGCCTCCCTCGGGGAATCGCAGGGTAGTTTTGATCCTCGTGCTGCATTCCGACTTTGCCAGTCTTTTCCGTCTGCGGCCTCTAAAGTCATTCAGGCCATGCTTCTAAAGGTAGGTCGGCCTCAAAGTGAAGTGGATCGTGCAACAACCGAAGCGAGTGAGCGCGAAGTTGAACGTCTGTATTCCAACGTTCGGTGGCTGAATCTATCAGCAGCAGTTACTCCGTTGATGGGATTGCTGGGTACGGTCTGGGGAATGATCCGTGCTTTTCATGACACATCGAACATGCCGGCTGGGCAGAATAAAGCCGACTACCTTGCAGAGGGTATTTACCTTGCACTGGTAACCACATTGTGTGGTTTGATCGTTGCGATTCCATCAGCCATATTTTCACACTATTTCGAAGGTCGTTTGCAAAAGCAGTTTCATGAAGTCGACGAATTAATGTTTGGCCTGATGCCACAGGTAGAACGCTTTGAGGGCAAGATGCGTTTCACGCGACACGCGGACGAGTCACCTGACGTAGAGCAGGAAGGGTGATACCGGATTTATGGCTGTAAAGATAGATAAGGGACGGGCACTCGAAACGCTCAGCTTGACACCGCTGATTGATGTGGTGTTCCTGCTATTGGTCTTTTTTCTTGTCGCAACACGATTCGCTCAGGAAGAAAACGAACTGGATGTGTTGTTACCATCGGCTAGCAAAGCACAGCCGATGGTAATTGAACCGCAGGAATTAACGATCAATATCCAGAACAGTGGAGCATATTTTGTTGGCGGAAAAACAGTAAACCAGCAAGAATTACTATTACTGCTTACGTCATCCGTTTTGAATAACCCAAGCCAGACCGTGGTGATCAGGGCAGACCAGCGTGTAGAGTTTGTGTTTGTTGCCACCGCAATGGACTTATGTAATCAGGCAGGGATTTTTGACTATACCGTTGCGACGAGCGGCGAAATGTAAATATCGTTGCGACCAATCTCGACGCATACAATTTCAAGAGTGCGTGGACTGAAATAACCGGTTACCTAAACTTTGGAAAACCCGATGGCCAATCGCCAGCTAGTTCGAAAGATCGACCCGCATGTGCGTTCGCGGTTTGATGACCAGCAGTGGCCGGTCAATGTGGCATTGGTCGTGCTCGGTGGATTCCTCATTGGAGCCATTCTGGCTTATCAGGAATTCGATGGTTCTGGCTGGTGGGCTAGCCCGTGGTTGTCTATTTCACTGGTCGTGCTGTTGATTTGCAGCACAATGGCCACGTTCTACTACATGGGTAATCGGTTCGTGAAGCGAACCATGCAGTTAGCGGTGATTCTGTGTGCCATTGTGCACCTAGTCTTTCTTATTGTGTCTGCCGAAAACACCATTTTTTCACGGATGTTCACAGAACAGGTCGCGCAAACAGAGTTGCGGCCAAAACATGAACAGGTGCGGCAAAATACCTATCACCCGATTCAGTCTTCCGAAAATGCGCGGCAACCGGACTTCATGCAGCCGGTTGATACCGAGCGACCTGAGCCGGAACCAAAAGATATTGAACGTGACGTTCCAGAAGATAACCAGTCACCCGAGCAGGTGCAGCCGCGCCCCATCAATGAGCCGGAACCGGAAGTACAGCGTGAGGTGGTGAATGAGCGGGCAGAAAATGCTGCATCCACTCCCCGCAGTAGCGACACGATGTCCAAGCTAAGTCGCTCGGAGAGCAATGTCAAAGTTCCCAAACAGGTATCGGTCGAGGTCAACCAACGTGCCACGGCTAAACAGAATACCAGTGAAAAGCTAACGACCAATTCCAATTCAGCTCAGCGAGTTAAGACGACTCAGAAATCAGTAAATCAACTGAAATCAAAGCCAAGTGAATCGGAACAGCAGCAGTTGGCATCCAACGTACAGCGGGTGCAAAGGTCCGATAGTCCAAAGACGGATATTTCGGCAAAGCAAACCGTTCAGCGTTCCAACAATAACGCACGTAATGTCCCGAAAACAGCTTCAATTCCTGTACCAATGAAGCAGGCGGTTTCTGAGCAAACCGAACCGACAGAGTTAACTCCAAAGAATACCGTTGCGCGTCAGGAGAATTCAACCAGTCCGGAACAGGTACAACAAAATCAGCCAACAGCCCCTGACACTCCTCAGGAAGTAACACAACAGGTTGAAGTTCGCCGAGAAAGCCCTACGGATCGACAGGTCAGCCTTGCAACAAATCAAACACCGTCAAACATCCAGCGGCAGCGTGTTACGGATCGTTCAGCTACTGCGGATCCACAGCCAGTTAACGTCCAGCCGCGGCCCATGGCAGTAGCATCGAACAATCCACTTAACGCTCAGCCCAACACTACGGCACGTCAACAATCAAATAACGAAAACGCTAATCCAGCCGTACAACAACGCACCGCAGCCGATAACAATAGTGCCACGCAGTCTCTAAATGCTGCTGATATTCAACGTCAATCGGATGCTGCCAATCCATCGAATAATGCTTCACGAGATGTTGGTTCTCTTGCCAGAACCAATCAGTCCAATAATCGAATTGCAGCCATGACGCCCAATGTGCCGAATGTAAATGCTCAATCACTTGGCTCGAATTCGCCCGCGCAGAATCAACAACCGACGCCGAATGTTGCGCAAGCTGGTCGGCAGCAATCAAATTCCGCAAATAATCAAAATGCTGTGAACGCAGCAAATGCTGCAGGGCAATCAGCTGCACGCGGTGTTGCGAACAATGACGCCGGTGCACAATCATCGTTAGAACAACGTCAGGTGGGACGTGCGGCAGGTGGCGGACAGCCGCAGTTAAATGCAAACAACGCTCAGGGGTCGCCGTCGAGAACGAATAATTCAAGGTCAAGTGAGGCCCTAGCCGGTGTCAATAGCCAGATTCGTGTAGTGTCGCCGACAGGCACGCCCGGACAATCAAGCTCACAACAAATCAGTAATGTGGCAGCGAACGTCGAACGTGAGCGTACTGGAAATGAAGCTGCCGGCGGCGATGTTTCCCAAGTGACCAGTTCAGATCCAAATTCAGGTGGTGCGACTGAGATTGCACAGGCAAACGTTGAACGCAGTGTTGCAAATAACTCCAATGCAGGGGGAGTTCCCGATATTTCGTCATCTGCCGGACCGGATGGAGGTGCAAATACAGGAGAGAATAACCAACGTCGTCAGTTTGCCAAAGCAAGCAATCCTATTGGTGGTACACAAATCACTGTCCCTGGAATGGAACAGCCGAACAGAGCAACTGCCGGTGCACCGAGTGAAACAGAAGTTGCAGCAGATGGTTCCAGTCCACAGCGACAAGGGGCGGACGGAGATACGGGATTGCCGAATGTACCAACTAACGTGCAGGGTGAAGAAGTTGGAGATGAATCCGTAGTTGGCAACGCAGTGGCACGGGCCGAAAAAGCGGACGCGGCACCAGGAGCCTTTACTCCGGGTGGTGGTACGGAAGCACCGAAACGAAACCTAACCGGTGCGGCACCACTTGCTCTGGACACATCTGCCATGATTAAGGTGAAGGGCGCACCGGCCTCTGGCGGAGCAGAAAACGGAGTCCCCGTTGAAGCGCAGGGTGAAAACGTGGATCGCGTTGCGGGAGGAGCCAATGCGCCTGCTGAAGTTGGTGCAGTTGATGGTGAAGCCGGTGAGGTGGACGCTGATGCCGATACTGGCCTGGCAGATGCAGGTGTCGGGGAGCGTCAGGAATCCAGTAATGATGAATCCGGTCCAAGCTTGGTCGTGGCAAGTAATGCTGGTGGGCCTATGCGACAGAGTCCGGGTGCCGGAAACGTAGGATTACCGCTAAATGCAAAGATACAACTGCCTGGCAGCGGTGCCGCATCGGACTCTGAAAGTGAAGAGGAAGGCGACGCTGGTGCTTACGTGGTTGGACCAACAGCACGAGCATCGTCGGATCCGGCAAGTGTCAAGGTAAACGCTCCAGACGGCTCGGGTGGGCTCGGTGAAGTCGCTGCAAATGATGCAGGGATTACTGATCGTCGTGCGAGTGATGATAGTGTGAATATCCAACTCAAACCGTCACGGTTTGAGAGGGTAAAGCTTGCCGGAGCACCCGGGATTAGTACCAAGGTTGTTATTAGCTCAGAGTCATTCAATGGTAGAACCAATAAAGATGGCGGCGGTAATGGCCCTGCAGGTCCTCAAACGGAAGAAGCCATCGAACGTGGATTGGCGTTTCTCGCTCGTTGTCAGCGAAATGATGGTAGCTGGACATTACAGGAGTTTGCAGGACCGGACGGTTCACCATCACTGGAAAGTGATTCTGCCGCAACAGCACTAAGCGTTTTGGCTTTTCAAGGGGCCGGATATAACCACCTGAAATACAAGTACAAGGATCAATTGCGTAGTGCCGTCGAGTTTTTAATGACGGTGCAATCTGAGGAAGGTGATTATTACTTAACTCAGGGCGGCGCAACGAATCAGGTTGTTCGCCTCTATACTCATGGAATTGCAACACTTGCAATGTGTGAGGCGTATGGCATGACTCAAGATCCAGCGATCAAGGATTCTGTTCAACGTGCAATCGACTTTGTTGTTAAATCACAGCACGCAACTTACGGCGGATGGCGTTATGTGCCGGGTCGTGAAGGCGATACATCGGTTACCGGCTGGATGATGATGGCACTGGAAAGCGGACGCCGTGCAAATCTTGATGTCCCGTCTGAAACGATGGACATGATTAAGACTTGGGTCGGTCATGCACGAGACCCGGAAGCCGGACATTTGTACCGTTACAATCCATTTGCACCGGATAATATTCGTCAAGGGTCAGGTCGTACGTCGAGCAAAACTATGACATCCGTGGGGCTGCTGATGCAGCTTTACCTTGGTGGAAAAAAGGCAGATGACGCGAGCGTAAATGGCGCAAAGTATTTGTTAGACAATCTGCCGAGCTCGGAAATCACTAGAAATGGATCCATGCGTGATACCTACTATTGGTACTATGCAACTCAGTTTATGTACCACATGGGTGGTGAATATTGGAAAAAATGGAACGACCAGTTGCATCCCATGTTGATCCAGACGCAGGTACAGGAAGGTGATCTGACAGGCAGTTGGGATCCACGGTTGCCGGTACCGGATCGCTGGGGACCACATGCAGGTCGTATCTATATCACGACCATGAATTTGCTCTCGCTGGAAGTCACCTATCGTCATTTACCGTTGTATAGCGATCAGGGCGACGATGAAGCTGACTCAGAGTAATCAACCTCTGTGATTTATAAAAGAACTGGTAGTCAATTTTGCCTTACAGTCTTTTGAAAAAATTACAGTGACTGCTGCTGGCTCTGTTTGTAATGCTTACAAATTAAGACGCGTTGATATCAGAATAACCGTTAAAACAGAGTCGAAAACGGCCTGAAATGCGGTTTTGCGACTTTTGGCACGGCATGTGCATTATCAATTAGCGTGGAACACAATGATCCATGCCTACTGAGCAGCGAGGTGAGCTCAAAAGGCAGAGATCGCCGCCAGCAACCTGGCGTGGTAACAAAGCAGACCGCAAATCTTAGTGAATAGTGCTACCGGGGTATGGTAGCCAAACCACTCTCAAGACGAGAGATGTCCGATTTTTGCGGGGGCACCAGAGACTCGATCGGATACCCGCATCCGACCGGGTCTCTTTTTTTGCGCTGATGTGATGCGACCTCAATTCGTTTCACTTGGAAGCTGTTTTGAAATAACAGATAGCGTTAGTGCTCGAATGACCTCTTCATTTTCGTCGTATTCACGGTCTTCTCCCTGATAGACGAAGACAAAAGTGTTATCACCGGTAGTGATAAAGTAGCAGACGACAGTTACCAGCAAGTCCAGAAAGTAGAAATAGAGCTGTGTGCCTTCTAACACCTGCCCATCGATCTGAGTCTGATAGTCGTTAGATTCGTCCACCATTGAGTACTCAGTGGTTATCGCTTCGATGACATCATCGCAAATCTGTTTTCCATCGGCATCGCTCGGGTGTCGATAGATTGTCCATTCGGCGCCACCAGGACTCTCGAGAGTCACGGTTTGCCAGGTATCTTCGTTGGAATCTTCATCCGAAACTTTCCAGTTTTCCGGATAAATGAACTGAATCGATCCTTCACTATAGGTGTTGATCATTTAAGTCTCTTCCTGATTTTCTGGCTGACGTGAAGTCGCATCTGGGTGTCGATATTGAATCAATCAATAGGTTTTGATACGTTCGCTCATCTGTTTGTTGGAATGGAATCCTGTATCAATCAAATGAATCGTCGTTTTTACCTTCTGTTGTTACTATCGCTGCCGGTTTGTATATCGGCAAGTGGCTGTTCGCTGATGCGATTTAGCAGTCAATCTGCTGATGCGCTGATTCGCGCCGGTCAAAATGCGCATAAGGAGGGTGACCTTGTTACGGCGAATGAGCTATTCGGAGCTGCGGTTGAATTAAACGAGTTGGATCCGCAATCGCGCATGGAATATGCACAGTCATTGTGGAAGACGGGTAATCGCAACGAAGCGATCATTCAAATGCAGGCTGCGGTGAAGCTTTCTCAAGTTGATATCGAAAATTGGCAGATTCTTGCGCGTATGCATATGGAAAGCGGCGACCTGATAAGCGCATTAAGTGCGATTAACATCGCAATCAAGGTCGATCCGGAATTGATGGACTCATATGACTTGCGGGGGCAGATTCACAGTCGTAGAGGAGATTACGCCGAAGCCATCGCAGATTACGAAAGAGTCATCACCGGTACGAGTCAAAACGTGGAGGTATCCAAGGCAATAGCTCATCTTTATCTACAAACGGGTCATCCCAAGCGTGCGCTTGCGATTCTCGCACCAATTCACGACCAGTATGCAGAAGACCACGTGCCAATTGAGATTCTTGACGTTGAGGCTATCGCATACAGGCAGTTGTTTAGATACGGAGCGGAAGCGGAGTCTCTCAGATCTGCCGTCACGCAACAGCCCAGGAGTATTGATCTAAGACTACGCCTCGCTCAGGCATTCTACGATGATGGTGACCAGATACGTGCGCGTCAGCAGGCAACCGAAGTACTGTCTATCGACTCATCAAACGCTCAGGCGTATTCTCTGCTTAGCAACAATTGATCCAATTCGTCCACAGTCTTTTGTTATTATTTAGACGGTGATTCGGTTATCGGTTCCGAACAAACAAACTTGTGTTTATTGGTTTGCCCAAATTGTGCTTATCACAGAAGCGCCGTCCATCATACTGATGGTGGTGTTGATTCTTTTCTCTGCTTTTTTTTCTGCTAGCGAAGCGGCGTTATTTTATCTCCAGCCGCAGGATCTTCGCGTGTTGGCACGTGGAAGTCGGTCACAGCAGTTGGCAGTGAAGTTACTCGATCTACCTGACCGGCTATTGTCTGCGGTGTTGTTCTGGAATCTCACCATCAACATGGTCTACTTCGCAGTGAGTGCCAGCGTAGGCTTGCGGATGCAAAAGGAGGGAGGCGGGCCAACTACCGCCATCATCTTCAATATCGTTAGTATTTTAGCGATTATCTTTTTCAGTGAGATGATGCCCAAGAGTTTCGCTGTGATGCGATCAAGGTCATTTGCATCGGTCATCGGTTTACCACTTTCCATTGCTGTCAGCATTGTGGATCCGTTAATGCCGCTGATTCGCGGAATACAAACACTTACCGGTCGGCTATTCTATCCACGATTCAGGAAGGAACAACGTCTTGAGACGCAGGATATTCGTCGTGCAATGCAAATTGCTGCAGAGGACGCCGGCCTTACATCTGACGAACACGTAATCTTAAAAAATATCGTCGGGCTCTCTGAATTCAGAGCAGATGAATGGATGCGGCCTCGCAGTCGCTTCATTACATTTTCACGCCCCACACGTTGGGAAGATCTAAAAGAGTCGTTGCCACCAAGTGGTTACATTCTCATCACTGAAAGAGATAGTGAAGAAATTGAGTCGGCCATCGCACTGACTGATTTAGACGACTTAAATGTGTCCAGGCTCGACAAGCTTGCAGAACTGGTGACGCATGTGCCGTGGAGTGCATCGGTTGCAGACACATTTCAACACATGCATGAAAAACGATCTCAGGTTGCTTCAGTGGTGAATGAGTTCGGAGATACCATCGGCATCATTACGATGGAGGACATTCTCGACAGCGTACTGACTATGGACCCTTCGAGAACACAGCGACTAGCAGATGTTGTGGCGATTGAAGCAGTCGGGGTGGATCAATGGCGGGTATTTGGAATTACGAGTCTGAAGAGACTTGGACGGCACTTAGAAGTGGAATTACCAGAGAGTCAAAACAAGACTCTAAACGGAGTATTGCAGGAAGTGCTTCAACGTCTTCCTCGAGCTGGCGACCAATGTACTTGGGGTTCATTTGAATTGACAGTTCATGAAACACGGCCAAATGGACAATCGGTAATTACAGTGAAGAAGGCCTCATCAGCGGAGGAATCATCCTGATGTGGAGTGTCATCGTCCTGTTTCTGGTTGGTGTAGTGCTGAGCGCCTTTTTTAGTGGTGCTGAGACAGGCTTCTATCGTGTAACGCGACTACGTTTGATGCTCGACAGCCGGCAGGGTGACAACGTATCCAGAAGTTTGCTGTGGATGACGAATAATCCGACGGCATTTGTAGCGACGACACTCATCGGAAACAACATTGCAAATTATCTGACATCGCTGGCAATCGTCCTCGGTGTTGGATTGATTTCCGAACCAGTCATACCCAGGCTCGATGTTTTAGCGCCGATCTTGCTTAGCCCGATCGTCTTTGTGTACGGCGAGCTGATTCCCAAAACAGCATTCCATGATGCGCCTAATCGATTGCTGAGATTTGTTGGTCCGTTCTTTCTCTTTTGCGCTGCACTATTTGCGCCCATCGCCTTCATCCTGTGGCTGTTTGCACGGATGCTTCAGTCGCTTGCTGGTGAAACGCCGCTGAGAGTCCAGTTAGATATGGCCAGGAATTCTCTGCAATCGCTGTTTCACGAAAGTGAGCTGCAGGGAGTCCTGCTTCCAGTGCAGACTGGTTTGGCAGAACGGTTGTTCGCCCATGAGCATATGACCATTGGACAAGTTGCTGTACCGGTTAGCCGTGTTCATGCGCTTTCAGAGGGTGCATCCATGGACGAAATAAAACGACGTGCCAGGAAACTACATCGCAGCTCCATGCCAGTACTGCGAAAAAACAGAGAGTCATTTTCCGGGTACCTGTCTGTACTTAGTCTCAAGGTACACCAGGATGATATGACTCAACTGATGCGACCGTTGGTAAGCATTCCGGAAGACATGCCAATTCTCGAGGCTGTGATTTATTTACAAACCCAACACGAGCCTATGGCACAGGTGGTCGATCAATCCGGTGTCACCAAAGGGCTTGTGTATCTGAACGAAGTTGCCGGGCGACTGTTCAACTTTCGCGCTATTCGGACTGCGGAACCAACGGGATAACTGCACTTAGTTATTCTTGGTACGGCCCATCGCGATATCGAATTCACCAATTGCTGGCATGAGCATTGCCAATGTTGTGAAGCCGTATACCAGTGAAATGACGATAAAACTCGTCATCGTGTGCTGAATAAAGAAGCTGGTAATCGCATGAAACGTTGCAAATGGCAGTAGCATGGTCGACCAGAATATCGCCTGAGACGGGTTGCGAATTCCCAGGGCTACGTAAAGCCCAACACTTCCACCGAGTATGAATGCGAGGAACGGTGCAAGTTGCTGCTGGAAGTCACCGCTGAATGAAATCATCACCATGATGCAGGTGATAACCCCCAAAAACAAAAAGAAAACACTTCCCATGCTGATGCTAATGGCCGTGCGTGAATTGGCATATGTCATCCCGCAGTGAATTCCAAGCATGGCCACGAAAAAGTCCAGGACGACCAATACTCCCACCATGATCAACATGTCGTCTAACGAAATCGCACCGCTCGTCCAAAGAAAAACACATAAGACAATTGGTAACACGATGGTTTCTTTAGCGACCCAAAATACTCCCCACAACTTTCCAAGCACCAACTCAGCTGGCCGCAGATCGGTAACCAACAGCAGATCTAAAGCCTGTCCGTCACGCTCATTCGTAATCGCATTAACTGCCAACGCGTTGAGAATAACCAAGGAGACCAGGAACAAAGGTGTGATCGTTGTTGCGACTGGAGGAATGAATGCATCGAGTCCACCGAAGGAGTCACCTGCTTGAATGCTGGCAACTGTATTGTTTAGCCCAATGGCCACCATCGCACACAGTGCCACGTATGCAATTCGCACGATTAAGATTTTTCGCCCATAAGCCCATGTGCAGATTTCCCGCCAAAGTACAGGATTATCCCACACGCGACGCGTTGCCTGTGTTTGCGATTGAGCGCGACGAATGGAGTCGACGTGTGTTGCACGTGCTGCTGCCGCTGCTTCTGCAACCTGTTCATCAGAACTTTCCAGTAACGATACGTCCTGCCAAATGGAGTCGAGCTCTTCGGTGTCCTGTTGGTTTTGCCGTACTTGGCGCGATGGGTTCCACTTACGTACACGACAAATCGTTACGGCGTTTAGCACGATGGACGCTACAAACGCAAACACGCTGAATTGCACTGCCGGGTCGGAGACTGTCCACGGTTGCGCATCGAGAATGTTTGGATAGATTGCTGATGAGATTCCGCGAACCGGGCTGGCCCATGTTGCAAATCCTTGTAACACTCCCATAAAGCCATCGGTCGCTCCGCTCGCATAAACGGCTTCCCAACCACCAATCCAGATCACGATTCCTAAGGTCATGATTGACAGTGTTTGAAACGTCTTCTCCCTCCAAAAAGCGATCATACAACCAAGGCTTGCGGTAGCCAGTGCTGCGCTTGCAGTGATAAGCAATACACGAACGACCTGATCGAGTGAAATTCCACCGAATAACCGGATCGTCAGTAATACAGGAATGGAGGCCATTACCATGACCAATGGTGAGAGTAAGGCTGCGATTAGCTTACCAAGCACGAGTTCATGATTGGAAAGCCGAGTGAGTAATAACAGCAGTATGGTTCGCCGATCCTTTTCCTGTGATATGGAACTTGCTGTACCAAATGCTGCCAGAAACATGATCAGGGCTAGCTGGAGTGGAGCTACGATTTGAAACAGCGTGACGCCGAATCGTGCTAGGTCACCGATATCATCAATTACCTGCGTACCCGCTAATAGCATCCACGCCGTGCACATGAGAATCAAAAGCGCCGTGACATAAATCGCGCGAAGCGCATAATGTCGCGGTCTACGTGGGAGCGTGATCGCTTCGCGGTTAAATACAGGGCCGAGCATGGTGAAAATGGGTTAGGTATTGGTTATCAATTAACGGACTTGGAAGCTGGTTTTGTGTCAGGGTCTTGCTGGGTCTTGTTAGAACGATAACTTTTGTGTGTACGCAATGCACGCGGTCGCATGTGGAATCTAGTTATTGCCACCATTAGGCAGCAACGTCTAAAACGTAGAAATCACGTGTTTTGTTATTCAATGCCGCCTCTTCTTATTTATCGAGTGATGGATTCGAAAAACTACACCCGATAAACTCTTATACATAGAGTTTGATTGATATGTTCGCTGATATTTGCATCGTTTTTGTGCGTGACTAGCCGTTTCTCGATCACAATCATAGAGATTCTGCTGGCATAATACATAGACGATAAGGTGTCTTTGACGCTAAACTGCTTTAAATAACGCTTCTTCTGGTGATGGCTCTTTAATAGAAGGTAGGGTTAGCTAATGCGTCCGTTGTCATTCCGCGGTTGCTTTAATGGAGTTTAGGAGCGAGTCATGCAATATAGTTTGACCATCAGGTTTTTGACATTTACTGCTGCAATTGTTGCTGGATTGACTGTCAACTTGAATCAACTGGTTGCAAAAGACAGTGCGCTTACGCCGATTCCCAAACGATTCGCTTCGGTTGATGGCGATGAAATCCCCAGCTTTCAAAAACATGTGACGCCGTTAATGGGGAGACTGGGGTGTAACGGTCGTGCTTGCCATGGTTCGTTCCAGGGTCGCGGAGGATTTCAACTTTCTCTGTTTGGTTACGACTTTAAAATGGACCATGATGCGTTGCTGGATGAAGAGAGCCCCCGCATTGACACTGAAAATCCACTTGAGAGTCTCATTCTGGTGAAGCCAACAGATGAAGACATGCATGAAGGTGGAGAGCGTTATAAGAAAGATAGTTGGGAATACAACCTATTTCGTCAATGGCTTGAGGCCGGTGCGCCGTTTGAACAGGAAAAGATCGTCAAATTAGATCGCCTCGAAATTGTCCCAAATGAAATCCTTGCACGCGGTGCCGGAGAAAAAACGCATCTCCAAGTCATCGTACATTGGGGAGACGGCACGAGCGAAGACGTTACGCATTTGTGCCGTTATAAGAGCAGCGATGATCTGGTGGTCACGGTTGATCAAGATGGTTTGGTGACATCCGGTCAACGCGGTGATACACATATCATTGTTTCATATGACAAAGCTGTGGTGCCCGTTCCCGTTATTCGCCCGATTACCAACAAGATTGACAAGCGATATCCAAAGGTTGCCACCACAACAAAGGTGGACGAATTAATCATCAACAAGCTTCGAAAGGTAGGAATTGTTCCATCGGAGATTTGCAGTGATTCGGAGTTTATCCGCCGAATTTCTTTGGACCTGACTGGGTCGTTGCCAACGGCAGCCGAAGTGGTCGCATT
>CEQQ01125906.1_pt1 | contig 13673 bp, 11 predicted proteins | sample 531041 | NCBI WGS metagenome assembly CEQQ01 (sample SAMEA2621222, study PRJEB7988) | marine metagenome | biome: marine biome (ENVO:00000447); feature: deep chlorophyll maximum layer (ENVO:xxxxxxxx); material: "saline water (ENVO:00002010), including plankton (ENVO:xxxxxxxx)" | depth 150 m | reverse complement strand
CCCCTGCCCCACCAAGTCGAGGTAGTAGGGCAGCTTTAAACTTAAACGAGGCCTTACTACCGACTCTAAGGTGACCGCCGCGGACATCAGGGTCAGGTTCCCCTTCGATCCAAAGATTCTCTCGTGGAAAACCAACGCCTTTTGCCATCCCTACCTCGCGATAACCTTCTTCGACCGCAGATATGTAATCAGACATCCCCATAAGACCACGGATTTCGTGGTTTCGTAACATCAAAGCCATGTTTTAATCTCCCTTTCTGGACTTTACTGTTGTTCCTTATTTCGCAGCCGGACCTCAAAGTGCCCGTACCTGTACATGCAGTTTGGTAAAAACCAAATAGGTTTATCTACATAGAGATACCAAGAAGTCCTCGCGTTAGTTGAAAATCTTCCTGGCCGCGGTTACTTAATTTAGGTATTGACCTCCCAGCCTGAGCATTCAAAGCTAGTTGCAAAAGGTGTTCAACATTATTATTCGCATTGTCTGTAAGGAGGAGGTCAAGATCAGCTTCTAAGCGTCCGAAGGTTTCTTGGTCGGAAGTAACTTGAAGTAGTGGAAGCAAAGGATGAACCTGTTGCGTACTATCAGAAACAAGTCCAATGAGTGCTGTGACACCAGTAGCTCCAAGGCCAGTAATGGTCTCTACCCAGTGTTTAGTGGGGGCTTCCATGATGTGAAAACCGGGAGTTTTTATGGTCTGCCCGTAGGTCAAGGTGGGTGCAGGTAAAGTATTGCCTATAATCATTTTAAGGAAATCATCGTTAGTTAGTAGCTCAGAGTTTTGTGGAATCACGATACTGCCACCGGCCCCAACGACCGCTTGGGTTAAAACGCCGAATGTGCGAGCAGCTAATGATGAAGGTTGTCCAGAGGTTAGCAAGCCTAATGAAAGATGAATACCAGCACCAATTACAGATTCTGTAGCGGAATTGGATTGTTTTGCAAACCAGGTTGACATTTTTTCGATAACGGAATTAATGCCACCGTCAAGCTGAATACTGGCCCATCCGTAATTTTTTGGATCAAGCCCTAGCGTAGAAAGTTGGTGTCGCATAAAGTCGTTATGTGTTATTTCGCAACCGTGTTCGAGGAGCAAAGCAGAGTGTACTGAGGGGTGGGAGAGGTAGCCGAGTAAAGTCCGGGAGTGGAGATCATTCACACCAGCTACACCACAACCTTCCGTATGGACTAGAGCAACAAACCGATCGATTCCACCGGGTCGAATTTGCCCCATCTTATTAAGACTAGTGGCTGCCATTCCGGCGATCTGCCCAGCACAGCAACTTGTCGGCAAGATCAGGCCGATCCGAGGAAACAGATCAGCCTCAGAATTTCGGAGCAACCGTACAAAGTTCTCGTTTGGCTTACCTTCTACAGTATGGGGTTTAACAAGAACCGAAGTTGGTCTAAGTAGGTTAGGTAGGGCGTGGCTATCTTTCTGTTGCCAATTACGCCAGATCTGCACTTGGGAATGACCTGCCTTTTCACCAACGCTCAGGCGTCCCGAGGCTATTTCAAGCGCGAGGTCAAAAGTCTGACTACCGAGGTCATCCATCTCGATATCCTCGAGGAACGCACCTGCGTTTACGTCCATATCGGACGACAGCAACTTGAATCGCTCAGTGGTGGTGACGATCTTTATCGTTGGTACAAAAGGGAAGTTTGTTATCGAGCCGTTCCCCGTTACGAAAAAAATAAGGTTGCAACCTGAGGCAACCTGTCCAGCGATACTTTCGAGGTCATTACCTGGGCTATCCATGAAGTAGTAGCCGGGTTCGCACATAGGCTCTCCGTATTGAACAACTTTATCAAGCCGTACGTCGGGATGCTTCTTTTTTGCCGCCCCGATAGATTTTAAGACGATGTTGTACAGCCCACGTAGTTTATTTCCACCAGAAGGATTACCCTCTGCTGTGGCGCCATGCCAGGCAGCTCTCTCTTTGAATCGCTTGATGGCCTCCAGGAAAGCGCGAGCTGTCGGAAGATCTCGAACGGCTTGCAAGACATATGCTTCGGCTCCGATTAGTTCGTCGGTTTCCGCTAGGTTTGCAGCTCCACCTCGCTGAACAATTTCGCGGGCTACCCAAGCCGCGAGAGGGTTTCCAGAGATACCAGAAAAGGAGTCAGAACCACCACATTGCAGGGCAATCTTGAGTTCCGATACAGGTGTTGGGATAGCAGATGTGTCCTTAATAGATTCCAACCATTCCTGTATTAAAACTTGACCGTGTTTCAAATCCTCTTCCAGAGGAGCTTTTAAAGAAAGAAAGTAGTGTGGTACAGCGTTAAGGGGGTAATCGTTCTTAATGAGATAGTTACGTAGGTCCTCACCCGTTATTACTTCATGACCACGATCCACAATGAGGACCGCTCCAACGTTAGGATGAACAACGAAACCCGCAAGAGTGCGTAGCACGTGTTCCCGGTTGTTAGGTTCACGCTCGTCTCCAGCTTCTGTATGGGCGACAGCTTTGATTCCGTCAATGTTAGCGAAAGTGTCCGAGACGCCCGAGAAGTGCTCCTCGAGTTTCTTCACGTAGCCCCCAGCTAGCGAACTTACAGCCAGTAGCACTATAGTGTTCCGGGTACCGACACCGCGATCACCAGAGCGGTGATACCCTAAAAAACTGCGATTGTCCATGACTGGAAAAACCTGCTGTGCTGGAATGAATGATTCTTCATCTAGCTCGTAAGGGACAATCTCGTCTTCAAAGTTAGGTTCTTCCGGAAGCTGAGCATTTGTACTCCTATGTTCCAGAGCTTCGAGCATTCCTGTGTTGCACACATACTTACCAGCGTCAATATGTTGGGTAGCTCGGCCAAACGGTAGGCCCCACGACAGAAGGGGGGTTCCAGCGGGGATACTTTCGACAGCGAAACGGTGACCTTCCAGGATTGTACAATCGAGCGTTATTTCATTACCCCTAAATATTATTTGGTCACCTGCTTCCAACCTACGAGTGGCCACGCCAACATTATCGTTCGCATCTGGGAGACGACCGACTTCAGTGAATAACCATCGGTTATGCCTTCCTTTACTGCTTGTGTTGCTCATTATGTTGTTTGGACTCCCCTAGTGTTCAACTCGATAGCGTACATCGAAGTTGTAGCGGTAATGAAGAGGCGACTCTTGTTCTGACCACCGAAGGTGCAATTAGCGCTTACCTCTGGCACCATGATTTTGCCAAGAAGCTCGGCCTTCTCGCTGAAAACCTGAATTGAGTCCTGACTACTGGTGAATATGTAACCATTAATATCAAGTCGGAAGCCATCAGAACAACCAGGATTTACCTCAGCGAAGATCCGGCTGTTTGCCAGTTCTATGCCGTCAATAACATCGTAAGCAAAAATATGGTGCCAACCTTTCTCGTCGTGAGAAATAGCAGTGTCACTAACGTAAAGTATGCTCTCGTCAAGATTAAAAGCGAGCCCATTCGGTTTGACTCGGTCAGTAGCAACAGTTTCAAGATGACCAGCTTCAGGGTCTAACCGGTAGACGTAACAACCAGCCTGTTCTTGAGGGGCTTTGTGACCCTCGTGGTCACTGAGAATGCCATAGGGAGGATCTGTAAACCAGATTGTGCCGTCACTTTTGACAATAATGTCATTAGGAGAGTTGAGTTTTTTACCCAGGTAGTTGTCCGCCAGCACGGTAATTGTGCCGTCGTGTTCAGTACGTGTTACGCGGCGGGCGCCATGTGAGCAGCTAAGTAATCGCCCCTGGTGATCAAGGGTGTGTCCGTTCGTGTAGGTAGCTGGTTGCTTGTGGGTAGTAATTCCATCAGATTCTGACCACCGCATGATCCGGTCATTGGGAATATCGCTCCATAGTAGGTACTCCCCATTAGAAAAATATACAGGGCCCTCAGCCCAAATGGTTCCCGTACCAAGCATTTCCAGCTTTGCGTTCGGAACAATGAGTTTCTCGAAGCGCTCATCGAAGATTTCGTATTTTGTTTCAATCACTATGATCGACCCCTATCTGTCTAATCCTGGTACGACTTTGTTGAGTTCTAAGAATAGCAGTACCCGCAGGTACATCACTCATGTGAGGCTTACCTATAAGGGACGGTTTTACTTACAAGTGTATTGGAACTTGTATATCAATAGGGGCATTGGTGGCGGTGGCGCCACCAATGCCGAACGTCATGAGGGCAGTAGAAGAATCCGTAGGTATGTACCAACATGAGTTTAAAACCTGAGGCTGACACCTAACCCTTTTCTCGACTCGCCGATGGGTGTCATTGGGGGAGTGTTTCAGGACGTGAGAAAAAGCTCGCAATACCGTCCTGGCAGGTACTGACGGGGTAAAAGCTTACTGAAACTTACCGAGCTGATAAATGGAAATGTAGTTACTGGGGGGCTCCAAACCAGGTAGGGTGACTAGTTGTGCTGTCATTGCTCCGAGACTTCCAACTACTAAATCAGGTCTGGCGCCTCGCTTTGCCAGTGATCCTAACGAACATCCTCTTGACCTTGGTCAATATAGCTGACGTGTTCATGGTTGGCCGTTTAGGGCCAATAGAAATTGCTGCGGTTGGGATGAGCAACTCGATCCGTCTTTTGGTGATTATTGCTGCACTATCGGTGAACACCGGTGCTATGGCACTCGTGGCGCAAGCCAAAGGTGCGCGAGATCCTAACCGGCTTAGTTTCGTAGCTCGTCAATCGATCTCGCTAATTGTGCTCCTTGGATTGGGTCTCACTGTAGCTGGATGGTTTCTTTCCGAGCCAGCTCTGCGTTTCCTTAACGGTTCGGGAGATCCCTTAGCTGTAGTTTTGGGCACTCAGTATCTAAAGTTGTTGTTTTTAGGAACGGTGTTCCTTGCTGGCAACTGGTTGGTCAGCAGCTTAATGCAGGGGGCTGGCGATACTATCACACCGTTGTTTTTGAGTGGCGCGATAAACCTATTAAATATATTGTTCAACTACCTTCTCATCTTCGGGCCAGGACCTTTTCCAGAACTGGGTGTGACTGGGGCTGCATTGGGCACTATATTGGCCAGAATGTTAGGAGTTGCAGCAGGCTTAGTGCTTTTTTATTCGGGACGGAACGTGGTTCATATTAGGCCAGGAAGCTACCTGCCGGATTGGCGGATGTTTCGAGACCTACTAGCGATAGGTATCCCCTCAGGGTTACAGGGATTAGTACGTAACACCAGCCAGTTGTTCGTAATCCGTATTGTTACGTCCACTGCAGCAGGAAGCTACGGTGCTGCAGCTGTAGCTATTGGTCTTCAGGTCGAGTCCCTAGCCTTCATGCCGGGTCTCGCTATCAGCATAGCCGCCACCAGCATGGTGGGTCGGTCACTTGGGGCGTGGCAGGTTGATGAGGCCAGGCGCCGAGGCAGCGCCGCAATTCTTCTAGGGATGATAGTGATGTCAGTATTAGGGATACCACTGATAATATTTGCCCCGGGGTTGGTCAAACTGTTTGACCCTAGTGCTCATCCGATGGTCGTGTCGGCAGGGACTTCATACATCCGAATTGTTTCTCTAAGCCTCCCTGTGCTGGCATTCTCGATGATTTGTAATGGGGCCCTACGCGGTGCTGGCGATACAACCCCGGGCCTCGTCGGCAATCTGTTGGGACGTTGGTTAATCGCGGTACCTGCTGCTTACTTGTTTGGGGTGGTTTTTAAAATGGGGCCTGCGGGCGTCTGGTGGGGTTTAGTTACTGGCACTTTAGTGGCAGGATTATGGGTGTTACTTCGTTGGTTAAATGGCCGGTGGGCTGGTGTTGCTTTACGCAAGACGGATCTTTATAGGAAACACCTAGTAAGTTTGCCTGTGAGAGTACGGGAACGTTATTTGAGTAAAGTCCGCACCCCCATGATGGCTGTACCCGGAACCACCGAGCATGTAGAGGAGGCGGAAGTGTTCTACAAATTGGACGATAGCACCGTTCGTATTCACTTCACACTCGAAGATTATGAACTGACGAGGGAAGGTCCGAGTAATGACCCTATTGTCGTGGCTGGTTCATAAACTGACTTACCTCATCATTGTTAGGTGGATTAGCACCCGCGCGTGTGCAATTTAGGGCCGCCGCTGAGATAGCAAAGCGCAGGCTACTGAGCCAAATTTCTTTAGGTAGTTCTTTGAGAGGGAGTCCTACCTCTAATAGGGCAACCATTAACGCTGCAGTAAAGGTATCACCAGCACCAATGGTATCTACTACTTCGATTTCAGGGGCTGCTATTCCGATGGGTTCGTAACCAGTGCGTAGTAAAGTAGCCCCTTTTGGTCCGTGGGTGGTGATTATCGCTACTGGACCGTGGGCGAGCCAAGTCTTGGCAGCAGCAAGCGGGTTTTCATCGGGGTATAGCCAGTTAAGATCCTGGGTGCTGACCTTAACTAGCGAAGCAAGTGACAACCAAACCTCGAGTTGCTGCATATAGGCCTGTCGATCGGTGATGAGGGCGGGCCTTATGTTCGGATCGAACACGGTCATGGCTTGTCCTTTGTTAATGGTTAATAGTCTTTGTACGCTGCTAGCCATCGGTTCGCTGAGAAGACTAATTGATCCGTACTGAATAAAGCGGACTGTACCAGGAAACTTAGGTAGAGGATTAGGGTCGTAACAGGTGTCGGCTGTGCCGTTACCAAGGAATTTGAAATGAGCGTCTCCGTCTTGTTCAGAGACAAACGCTAGAGTCGTCGGCTCGTCTCCTCGTTCCACAAAACGGGTATCAATTTCGTTATTGATCATAAAATTGATTATCGCTTCACCGAACATGTCGGTCGATACCTTTGATGCGAAGGCGACCGAACCACCAAGCCTCGAGGTTGCCACTGCCACGTTAAGAGGTGACCCCCCAACGAAGCCTTGGAAGTTTAGGTGACCGGTATCTTTAAAGTCGATCAGAGACTCACCAATGCAGACGACTTTCATGGAGTTCACCTGCTTTCTCTATTTAGAAGCATGGGTGTCAAAAACCTTTCATGACAGGTTCAAGTATACTTGTTGGGGTAAACCTTACCGTTATTGTTTAGGTTGTTGGCGGGACCTTATTAGACAGGGTGGGTAGATACGTCACTAAAAGATGAATCATTCCCCATGCGTGTACTGGAGAGCAATGTTTACTCCCTACCCAGTATCTTCCTCCCATCTTAGAAGTAAATCTTTAATTCCCCTTGACGACTCCTATGCGTGCGATGATATTGCTTAATGAATTGCCAGAGCAAGGATAAATGACAACTCTTAGGTCTTGGAAGGAACAGCAGAGTGCCCGATTGCGGGGTGTATTTCCTGGCTGGTGGATGGTGGGGCTTGCAGTAGCTCTTCAGATCCCATTGCACGCCCTTTTCTTTTCTAGTTTCGGCCTTTACTTCCCAATTTTGCAAAGTGAGTTTGGTTGGAGTACGACAGCTATCTCCTTGGCCGTTGTATTGAAACAAATATTAGCAGCGATTCTAAGTCCCATCCAAGGTTGGTTGCTTCACCGTTATGGCCCGAAAGCCGTCATGACAGTTGGCATTGGTTTCATCGTGGTGGGTCTGGTGTCATTCAGTCTGGTAAATTCCCTATCAACCTTTTATTTAGCTCAGCTGGTCATGATGTTTGGTGCCACCCTCACCGGCATGATCTCCTTGGCTGCAGTGATGGTCAACTGGTTTGAGAGGCGACGTGCGACTGCACTGTCACTCATGACGATAGGGATGACGATTGGTGGGTTGATGGCTCCCTTGTTAGCGGGCGCTTTGATTTTCTTTGGTTGGCGCGAGGTTGCCCTTGCCTCGGGCGTTATTATTCTACTTGGCTTCCCCTTAGTTAGGTCGTTCAAAAACCGTCCTGAAGACATAGGACTCAAGCCAGATGGAATAGAGGAACCAGATGAAATAGAATCATCAGCAACCACGAAAATCGAAGTCAGGTCTGCTCGTCAAGCCCTTAAGACTCGAGCGTTTTGGCTAGTTTCACTTGGGCACGGTTTGGCGGTTACAGCTGTTTCAGCAATAGGAGTTCATTTCGTAAATCATCTCATAACAAAGGGATATTCGCTTGAACGTGGCGCATTTTTCTTAGCGATCGTGACTGCAATGTCCCTCGTTGGAAAACTTGCTGGTGGCTATCTTGGGGATCGTTTTCCTCGCCACTACCTGGCTAGCATAGGAATGTTGGGCCATACTGTTGCCCTAGTTCTCCTTGTGACAGGAACGAGTATGTTATCCCTCTACATTTTCGCTATTACCCAAGGCATTTCTTGGGGCCTAAGAGGCCCCATGATGTCTGCCCTGAAGGCTGACTTCTTTGGCCGTCATTCTTTCGCAAAGATCACCGGTTTCTCTCAAGTGATAGTCATGGTGGGATCAGCATTGGGACCAATCGTCTGCGGACTGAGTCTTGATTGGTTTGGAACGTACAGTCACGGTTTTAGTAGTATTGCGGTATTAACCCTCTTCGGTTCGCTCTGCTTCCTGTTCTTAGGGCGTCCCGGTCAAACACAGACTCTGAAATGATACTCGTGTCCCATAATAGTTGCTTTACGCTATGCTGCGCTCAAGGTGTTTCAAATAGCGTCTTCAGTAAGTCAAACGGAGGATCGACATGAACCAGTTGCCTCAACTTACGAGAGACTTAAATCAGGCCAAAGCTGATATCGATGAGTTTGGCTATGCCCTGGTTGCTAAAGCCCTAACTACGATACAGGTATCTATGATGCGGGAGCGACTCGAAGATCAGGCCGCTGCTGAGAAGCACTTAGGTCTAGCCTTTGAAGATGGTGGGGCTAAACAACAGTGGGGTGAGTTTCGCAACGAGCATGGTGAGTTGCAACCAAATGTTTTTACCGAGGAACAAGGGGGAGTAAATCAGCGGGTTTGGATGTTAATCAATAAGGGTCGTGTTTTCCGCGAGGTACTCGCCATTAAACCCGTTAGAACTCTCATTGATCACGTCCTTGGTGACCATTACCTGTTATCTAGTTTTGCAGCTAACATTGCCAAGCCGGGAGGCGTGGCAATGGATCTTCACACTGACCAGTGGTGGATGCCAGAGCCCGTGCCGAGCGAAGGTTCAGAGGTCCCAGCTGGATCGATAACCCGCAACCTGAGCAATGGCTTAAATACTCAGGATGCGCCATTAATAGCACCTGTGACAGCAGTTAATGTCATGTGGATGCTTAACGACTTCACCGAGAAAAATGGCGGCACACGTCTCGTTCCGGGTAGTCACCGTTTTGGTCGTAGGCCCAACAAAGAACGTGATGCTCAACTTGTAACAATCGCGGTTGAGGCTCCTGCAGGGACAGCTGTAATTTTTGATGGTCGGATTTGGCATGGCACGGGCGCCAACATCAGCGGTGGTTCTCGTTTTGGGTTATTAACCACTTTTTGTGGGCCGCAGTTTCGAACCCAAGAGAATTATACCGTCGGCGTGGCGAGGGAAGTTATTGAGGAAGCTTCACTCGACCTCCTGGCCTTGCTCGGCCTAAAGATTTGGAACGGATATGGACGTATAGAGAGCCCAACCGCTGAGTTCATCGAACCAGGTGAGACTTCCCTTGGCGAATTAAGCCTCGAAGATGATTGTTAACAGCACCACCTTGCTGGCTCTGGGGGCTTTATAGGTTGATTATTATTCCTCCTTATCTAAAGATTAGCTTTTTGGTGGTCGATGTTCCTGGGTAACAATGGGGTTGTGATTACCGTTTTTTACTGAGGCCCGCCCAGAAGTTTTTTCTTCAAGAGTGTTTGGCTCTCATAAATCGAACCGTCCCGTTCAGCGGGAGGTAAAGGTATTTTCACAGGCACCGGTTCTAAGCGCGGGTGGTTAGTTGGTACTCCACGCAATATGTCAGCGTTGAATGCTGTCCATTCAGGTAGTTTTATAAGTGGCCACGCGTCAACTGCACAATACTGAAATAAGAGAAGCCGCCTAGGTTTATTTGAGTGGTTTGGTGCCGATGCGTGCAAAGTCCGAACGTGGTGGATAGTGATTCCACCTGCTCCAACCTCGACTGGTACAGCTTCGGAAGATGTTTCTACCTTTTCTGTGACCGCCCCAACGAAACGTCCATCCTGATGGTGATCGTAAATTTTCTCTTTGTGGGAGCCAGGAATCATAATCATGCAGCCGTTGGCCTCAGTTATATCGTCCATGGCCACTCCAACGGCGAGCAAGTCGTCATTACTGTGAGGGTAGAAGGCCCAATCCTGATGCCATTCTACAGCGCTACCGTATCCGGGCGACTTCATGTTGAGCTTGTTCCCGTTGGTCCTAATGTTAGGACCAATTAGCTGTGCGACAATATCCAATACATTGCTGTCACGCATTGCTCGGCCGTATACTGCGTGTTGTTCGACAGGGACATTAAGACGCCTTAACCTGGGTTTGTTCTGCGTATGTCCAGGTTCAAGATCAAAGACTTTAGTGTGTGTTTTAACGGCACGGGAGCGCTCTACGAAGCCATCTGTTACCTTCTGGAGCTCCGTGACTAAGTCCTTGTCGATAACACTTTCGACGCTAAGGAAGCCATCAGAATGGTATTGGGCGATTTGTTCTTTGTTAAGCAAGGCCTCTCCCATCTCTTTCTGCTCGGTGGGGGCAATATTGTCGAATTTGTCTTCTCGATCTCGAGCATTAATGGACAGAATATAAAGGCTTCATCAACTAAGGGTTTAACTGTAGCACTGGGCTCTAATAGTATCCAAGTTTCCGGACCGGGGACTGAGATGCAGTACGTAAAGTATGGCTCAAAGTACTAAACAATTATTTTTGTTTTTTGGCCTAATAAGTTCCCATCTTCGCAGTATTATTCGGTTAAAGTACAACTAAGGGCTGGGTAATCAATATTTAGGGTAGGTGCTGGCAGGTTGGTTTCCCCTATCTACACTTAGGAGATAACGTCATGACGTTGAGAGTTGCAGTTGTCGGGGCAGGTGGTATTGGTAACAATCATGCGAGGGTCTATGATTCTCACCCTGAGTGCGAGGTCGTGGCCTTTGTAGATATGGAATATGAGCTGGCAAGAGAAGCTGCTGAAAAGGTTGGTGCTAAACCATTTGCTTCTGTGGCAGAGTTGCTCGAAAGTGATCTTGAGATTGATATTGCCAGCGTCTGTACAGCGGGCGAAGAGAACGGGAGTCATCACTATCAGCCGACGATGGATCTTCTTAACAAGGGAATTCCGGTTTTGGGTGAGAAGCCTATCTCTAATAAGATTCCTGAGGCAGAGGCGATGGTGGCTTTGGCCAAGAAGAATAATCTCCGGTACGGTATTAATCTTAACCACCGGTTCACGCCTGCAGCGTTACGGGCCAAGCAGTGGGTGCAAGACGGCCGACTTGGCGAACTAAACATTATCAATATGAAAATGTGGATTAACAATCCTAATGAAAGTTCCCCTCACTTCCACATGCGGGCTCTACACCCACATTCCCTTGACGTGATGCGTTACTTCGCGGGTGATGTTGATAAGGTTCAAGCATTTTTCAAAAAGGGTGAGGGCCGTAAAATTTGGTCTAACGTCCAGGTCAATATGTTGTTCAAGAGTGGTGTTGTAGGACACTTAACTGGTAGTTACGATGCGGGAGGAAGTTATGGCCTCGAGACCCTCGAGGTAGTAGGTTCAAAGGCTCGCTTTTTGCTCCTTGAAGCTTGTCAGCAGCTAGAGTTTTTTCCACGGTACTCACAGGAGATAGAACGCTATAGTTACGTCGGTGGCATGATGGATTTCGCTGAAACGTTTGATAGTCGTATCAATGAATGGGTCCAGCAGAATCTAGATGAGGTTGCTCCAGAGGACATTAACGCTTCGGGTGCTGACGCTCTTCGTGTACAGCGCATTATTGAGGCAGCTGTTGAATCATGGGAAACAGGACAGGTCATCATCATTAAGAAGGAGCAGTGAAAGTAAGTTGTCACTAATCACGGTGCTAGGTCGGGGACACTCTGGAACCCGTATGATCTCTCAGACGTTGTATTCCAGCGGGGTGTTCATGGGCCAGAATCTAAACCCGTCAGCTGACTTGATTCCACCCTGGCATATGTACGATGCCTGTCGTGTCTTCGCCCGTTACGTAGAGTGGAAAGGTACTCTAAATTGGGACTTTAGCAAAGCCTTGGAATCTGAAATACCACCGCGCTTTGTACAACTCGTGGAACAATACTTGCGGACGGTCCTAGAAAATAAATCTGAGCACAGAGGATGGAAACTACCGGAGACAACACTAGTCTATCCTTGGGTCGAACGTATGTTTCCCGAAACGAAGTTTATCTTTTGGGTACGAAATCCACGTGACGGTATTCTCTCTGAGCACAAGACTGATGACCTACGTGATTTTGGGATCCGTTACCCCGACACTGAAGACGAACGGCGCAGAAGAGCGATTTCCTGGAAATACCAACACGACCTCATACATGCTGTTCCAAAACCAGCTCATTGGATTCAAGTACGTTACGAAGACTTCGTAATGAACCAAGAGCGTGAACTTGAACGACTTGAGGATTTCCTATCAATGAAGCTTGCTCGTATCGTGGTCAGGCCTGACCGTGTGAAGCTTTTCAAGAACGATGACGGACCTAATTTCTTTGACTTCTTAGGTCCTGCTATGGCGTCTTATGGTTACGAGGTACCCTCGAGTAATTAAGGAGAAGATTAGTGTGCCTAACTTTGGTATTGTTGATACTCACCTGCATATATGGGATCCGGAAAAGTTTCGGTACGAATGGCTCGATGACATCCCTATATTAAACAAGTCATATCTGATTGAGGATTATCAACGTTCAACGGCAGGTTTAATGATTGACAAGATGGTGTTTTTGCAGTGCGAGGTTGCTTCTGATCAATATTTGGCAGAAGCCCGCTGGGTTTCTGAAGTTGCCCGTGAGGATCCTCGGATCGAAGGCATTGTTGCCTGGGCGCCCCTTGAAAAGGGCGCAGCTGCTGTCGAGGATCTCGACAAACTTATTGATATCCCACAAGTAAAGGGTGTTCGACGCATAATTCAGTTCGAACCAAACGCAGAGTTCTGCCTCAAGCCTAGCTTCGTTGAGGGCGTCAAGCTACTAGAGAATTATTCCTTGTCTTTCGACATCTGCATTAAGGGAAGTGACCAATTCGCTAATTCTATAGAACTTGTACGTAGCTGTCCGAACGTGCACTTTATTCTTGATCATATCGGAAAGCCCGACATTATTGATGGCTCAATACATCCTTGGAAAAGCCAGATCTGTGAGCTTGCCGAGTTTAGTAACACTACTTGTAAGATCTCGGGGATGGTGGTTGAGGCTAATATGGAAAGCTGGTCCCGTGAGGAGCTGGAGCCTTATCTCGACACGGTTTTAGACGCCTTTGGTCCTGACCGCCTTGTTTTTGGTGGTGACTGGCCGGTGGTGGTGCAGGCAGCAGAATACCGGGAATGGGTCGCTGCCTTTGATTGGTACCTGTCGGGTACAAGTGAAAGTGAGCAACGTAAGATCTACAGAGATAATGCCGTACGTGTTTACCGCCTTGATCCCTGAACTACCACTTCTGTCGCAAGACAAATAAGCTGGTGCTTAGCAACTAATCAACTAGGTATTGTTTGTGATGTGCGTGAGAGACATGATTGTGCTCCTTAAAAGGTACGTACGTTGCGAATGAGAGTGTCGTCCCAACGATGTGTCTGCAAATGATTCAGTGTCCCACGTAAGGCGGTTGGTGAGTCGAAACGTAAAAGCGCTTCG
>CEQQ01068112.1_pt1 | contig 13698 bp, 12 predicted proteins | sample 531041 | NCBI WGS metagenome assembly CEQQ01 (sample SAMEA2621222, study PRJEB7988) | marine metagenome | biome: marine biome (ENVO:00000447); feature: deep chlorophyll maximum layer (ENVO:xxxxxxxx); material: "saline water (ENVO:00002010), including plankton (ENVO:xxxxxxxx)" | depth 150 m | reverse complement strand
GATTTTTCCAAGACCATCATATTTGGATTAACCGAATACAGCGGCATCGATCTATCACAGGATCAAAGTATGACATCGCGAATGGCTGCTCAGCTATTCGACCATATCAACCTTCCGACAACCCAGACTTTTGTGCCAAATACAACCGGGGATTTGACTCAGCAACAGCAGGAGTGTGAGCGAATCGAAGAAGAGATTGAAGCGGCAGGCGGCTTAGATCTCGTCGTACTTGGAGTTGGTTCGAACGGGCACATTGGATTTAACGAACCGTTTAGTGTTCGAAATAGTCGGACCAGAGTTTGTTTACTTGATCCTGTTACGCGACGATCGGCAGCAAGTGATTTTTTTGGGGAAGAAAATGTCCCAACTCAAGGTATCACATTGGGGCTTGGTACTATTTTCTCGGCAAAGCAGGTCGTCCTCGCGGCGCTTGGAGAACATAAGGCAGATGTGATTAGGGAATTGTCGGAAGGTCCTATAACGAATCGTGTTCCGGCCACTGTGCTGCAAGACCATGATGATGTAACAGTTTGTATCGATCCGGCCGCAGCAAGCGAGTTGACGGCCGAGTGCACACCTTGGCTACTCGGCAATGTCCAGTGGGATGAGGCACTCATCACCCGGGCACTCGTTTGGTTGTGTGATGAAACCGGTAAAGCGTTACTAAAGCTCGATGATGACGACTTCCGCAACTACAACCTGCATCAGTTGTTACGGCATCATGGACCGGCTCATGAACTGGCCAAGCGGGTATTTGGTTGGTTAATGAACACGATTCACGAGAATCCAATTCCTTGGCCTGGTTCAAAAAAGGTAATCTGTTTCTCACCTCACCCTGACGATGACGTCATTAGCATGGGTGGTACTTTAATCCGACTCGTGGAAGAAGGTCACGAAACACACATTGCTTACATGACCAGCGGCAATATTGCTGTATTTGATCACGACGCAAAACGCGTTGCGGACTTAGTTACCGAGTACAACCATTTATTTGGAATCGACACACAGCAATCGCTGGATGTTGAAGAGCGAGTAGCTCGGGCACTCAAAGAAAAACAACCAGGTGTGCCGGACAGCGATGCCGTGCTCAAAATCAAGGGATTGATTCGTTGGAGTGAAGCCAAAGCCGGAGCCGTTGAAGTAGGTTGTCGAGAGGATAATCTGCATTTTCTCGACCTGCCGTTTTACAGAACCGGTACGGTGGAGAAGCGTCCGGTTGGAGACGCTGATATCTCGATCATCTTAAATTTGCTTGAGACCGTACAACCGGATGTTATTTACGTGGCTGGTGACTTATCCGACCCCCATGGAACACATAGGGTTTGTGCTGAAGCAATCTTTCGGGCAGTCGAGCTATTGGAACAAGCAAATGGCAAGCGGCCTGAAGTGCTGCTGTATCGCGGTGCCTGGCAGGAATATGCCATGCATGAAATTGATATTGCAGTGCCACTAAGTCCAAAACACCTGGACACAAAACGCCGAGCGATCTTCATGCATGAAAGCCAGAAAGACGAAGCGCTCTTCCCGGGAAGTGATCCACGAGAGTTTTGGGAAAGAGCAGAGGATCGAAATCGCGGGACAGCAGAGGAATATAATCGCCTTGGCTTACCGGAGTTTTTAGCGTTAGAAGCCTTTGTCGTTTGGGACGGCGAACCCATCTAATACCGTGTGTAGCCGGCGCCATTCATTGACATGGTCGTTTGTAGTTGCCGAGCCAAATCTGTAACGTCCGTTGCCTCAGATTCCTATGCTTCATAGAATGCACCCGCGCTAGGGACTCTTTGGTTTTGTGCTTTATGACATCGCTTTTTCAACGGTCGTTACTGGTAATTCTCACTTTGGCACTCGTATGTCTTAGTGCCCTGAAGTTGTGCGCTGATGAAGTAGAAGTTTGGGATGACAAGCGTCAGAAGAAGACTCGATATGTCGGCACTATTCTGGAATTCAAGCAGACCTTTATTTCTATCGAATTAGCTAACGGTGCACTCCGCGAAATCCCGGTAGAACGTCTAAGCGACTTTGTCGCTGATTGGGGTATGGCATTTGGTCAGGCTGAGATCCTTAGAGCTGATTTTCAGTTTGACGATGCGCTTCCGTTATACCGGCAAGCATTCCGGAATCATAATTCCGTTTGGCTTAGACGGCACAACATCGCTCGGCAGATTGCCTGCCTTTCAGCACTAGGACAGTGGGTTGAAGCTGCAGACCTATATATAGAAGGCTTATCATCGGTGAATGATGACGCACTGTATCTTGAGATTCTGCCTTTGATTTGGTCACGTCAAACCATCACTCCTCAAATGATCCAGCGAGCCAGCAATTGGATTAGTTCCGATAGCAGTGAAATCACTCAATTGCTTGGTGCTAGTTGGTTAATGGACTCACCAAAACGAACGGATGCTATTACAACCTTAACTCGGATCGAAAATAGTAATAACTCGAGTTTGGCATTGCTCGCTGCAACACAGAAGTGGCGACCATTGGTTCCTATGGTCAAAGAATCGCAGTTACAACGTTGGCAACAAATCGTGTTGAGAATGCCACATACGCTGCGTGCCGGTCCTTACTACTTGTTGGCTCATGGTTTTGCCCGGAATAACGAGAGTCAAAATGCAATCCTAAACTGGATGCGTGTCCCTATTCACTATCCAGGACAATACCAATTGTCTGCTGAAGCGTTGCTGGAATCAGCTCGTGTACTAGACCAGTTGGAACGCGATACGGAGGCGGTACGTTTGCTCCGCGAGGTAACCGGTAAGTACCAGGACACATTTGCTGCACGACGAGCCGAGGCGATTGCAGGACAGATACAAAACCGGTTAAGCCCGAACGAAAAATGAGGGCTGCAGATAGCCCACGACACTCCAATGTATGGAAGGAACAGAACGTGAAACCAATGACCAGGATCCACTTGGCTGGCGTGCTGATAGTTGTCGTTGCAGCCTTCATGGTGCAACAACATGCGCTAGGTCAGGAGGCACCGGATCAAAATGTCGCTGCTCAGCCGGCCGCACAACAGCCTGCTCAACCAGCAACCGCGGATGCCGGGTTTATGGACATCCTCTTTTCTGGTGGTATCACTGGGTTGACCATCCTCATCGCCTTGTTCGGACTGTCTATAACCGCCGTCTATCTGGTTGTCGAACATTTAATGACACTGCGGTCTTCCGTTTTGATTCCAGAGGGTTTAGCAGAAACGGTGCGTCAGCTACTCGAGGCTGGCAAGGTGCGAGATGCTCATGAAACCTGCCGAGCCAACCCGAGCGTGCTGTCTCAAATCCTGATGCACGGCATGAGTGAACTGGAAGGCGGTTGGGATGCCATTGAAAAGTCGATGGAGGATGCAACCGCCGAACAATCTGCCCGCTTGTTCCGAAAGATTGAATATCTGTCCGTCATTGGAAATATCGCACCCATGGTCGGGTTGCTCGGAACAGTTACCGGAATGATATTTGCCTTTCAAACAGTTGCCTCTACACAGGGTGCTGCCGGTGCAGGTGAATTAGCAGAGGGTATATATCAGGCACTTGTAACAACCGTGGGCGGTCTGGTGGTTGCCATACCGGCACTTGGTGCATTCGCTGTATTTAGAAATCGAGTGGATCAACTGATCGCAGAAGTCGTCACGGTGACTCAATCGATTATGGCACCGGTGAAGTCAACACTACGGAAACAAAGGCGCGCTCAATCCGGAGGTAAAACTGCCTGATGAAGGTGCCGAGTCAAGTTCAAACGTCCAGCGTGGGATTTAATATGACCCCCATGATAGACGTGGTGTTTTTACTCATCATTTTCTTTCTGGTTTCCAGTCATCTGGCGAAACAGGAAGCACAAATGGAGCTGGATCTACCAAACGCCAACTCCGGTGCCAGTGCCGCCGATGATCCGGCGGCCCGAGTGGTCATCAACGTTACAGCGGATGGCGGCCTGCTCGTTGGCGGCCACCGAGTTTCGCAGGAGCACCTTACTCAGCGATTAAGCCAACGGGTGCAGATCGACGGGCATGGATTAGAGGTGCGAATTCGGACAGCAAGGCAGGCCAATTACGCAACCGTGCGGCCGATTCTGCTGTCCTGTACTCAAGCTGGAATTTGGAATGTTTCCTTTGCAGTTTACCGACCGCAGGAGGGCAGCTAATGCGACGACCATCAGTTTTTGATCGGTATCGTGGAGATGCTGAACTGAAAATGACACCGATGATCGACGTTGTCTTTCTGCTACTGGTGTTTTTCGTATGGACGGCTAGCTTTCAGGCAGTCGAATATCTGTTGCCGACCAGCGTGTCTGCGGAAGCTGGATCAGATGACGCACAAAGTGAAGAGCCACCTCCAGATTTTGATTTTGAAAATGTAGTTGTCCGGATCATTTGGGATGGTACTAGCCCCAGCTGGTCCGTAAATGATCAGGATACGCCGTCATTGGCTGCCGTGCGTCAACGTCTTCAGGTGATTGCAAATATTAAAACAGACGCCCCAGTGATTCTTCACCCGGATGACGGTGTGCCGATTGGTGATGTCATTGATGTTTATGATCTATCATTGCTTTCCGGATTTGACTCGGTACAGTTTGCGATTAGTGATCTCGTTGAAAACTAACTCGTCGATAACTGTTGATATGATGCAACCATATAACCAGCCACGATTCGTTCGATTGATGATGCTCACTTTTTCGGTGTGCATTTCTTGGGCTGGCGTTGTATCAGCGATTGATCATGTAGACCAACAGTTGCTGGATGGACTGCGTTCGCGTGGGTTGTATGGCACCGCTATCCACTATTGCAATGAACAATTAGATGTCGAAGAGCTCTCACCGCGGGATGAGGGGATTTGGACTGTCGAGCTGATTCGAACGCACGCCGATCATGGTTTGAATCTGCCGTCAACTGATAGAGAATCGGCCTGGACCCTGGCACAAGAAGCGACTACCGCGTACATAGCGGCAAATCCAGAATCACCATTTTCCATCCACGTGAGACTGCAAGGTGCTCTTGCTGAGAAATCTAAAGGTGAATTGCTGAGACACGAATCTGCAATTGCTATCGATCAGCAAAAAGCAATTGATGCTTCGAGGACAGCACTGCGAGCGGCCATACGTTCGCTAACAGAGTTGGAACGGGATCTACCGGGCATTATTGCAAAGCTCAATTCTGCACCGCGCGATGATCTTAGTGAGGCAGAGTTGCTCTCTGTGCAAATTAATACCCAATACCATTTGGCACATGCACTACTCCAACAAGCTCTAACGTACGGCGGCAATCAAAGTGATCGATTGTTAGGAGTCGACCGCTGCTTGAAACGGCTGGATGCGCCGATAGCTCAACTTGATGAGAGAGATGAACTATTTGGTGATATCGTACTATTGGCTGCACACTCACATCGGTTGCTTAGCCAGCTAGGTGATGCCGTTCAGGTATTAAACCGCGTCGATGTGGATAAAGCATCACCTCGCTTACAACTTCGTTTACGAGCAGAGCAGATTCGAATTCTGCTGGCGGCGAAAAAGGTATCGGAAATCCAATCGCTTTCCGATAAACGCATGACGATTGGCGGCGTATCGTCACCGGATTTATTTATGGCGTGGCTTGAAGTATTCCTGCATGAATGGCGGGCAGCTGAAGATGCTATGAATGAAGAGAAGGTTGATCAGATGCAAAAGGCATCACTGCAACTCGTCAGCCAAATCAAGCAGCGGCACGGCTCATATTGGGGACGGAGAGCTGAGCTTTTGTTAATTAATGTTGCTGGTCAAAGCTCCACCATGAACAACCTCGCAATTATTGAGAAAACAGCTGACGACTTGTTCAAACGCGAACAATTAGATGAAGCAATTGCCGCTTACCGCGCTGGTGCGGTACAGGCCGAACAACAGGAAGATACGCAGTCGGCATTCCGACTGTATTACAAGGCAGCCCAGGTTGATCTCAGTCGAGACGAAACGGAAAGGTATCTGGCCCAGTTAAGACAATTGGCTTTGCATATTCCAAAACATGAGTATTCACCAACGCTACACCTAATTGTGGTCCAACATGTACTCAAACAAGTTAATGAACAACCAGAAGTACGTCCGTTACTTGTGGAATTACTGTCAGAGCATGTACAGCATTGGTCGCAAGGCCCAACGGTCGACCAGGCAAGGACCTGGCAAGGGCTGCAGTATCAACAGGATCAAGCATGGGACCGTGCGGTCTTTGCCTACTCCAAAGTCTCACGTGACTTTAGACAACTGGATAAAGTGCTCAAACAGTTAGAGATTTGTTGGGTGGCTTTAATCGAGCAACTGGACGAACAAACTGCGGATGAGCAGGCCGACCGTGCTGTAGAACACTTTGCAATGCGCGTGATGGATATTGAACAATGGCAACCCGGGGATCGGCAGGCAGTTCTTTCTCTGGCGAGCCTGTTAATACGTTACAAGGGATCCTATCAACAGGCCCTTTCCATCATCAACCAGAGTGCAGAAGGTTTGCCCGAGCCGACGGCCGGCTGGGTCGCATCAAGTAGCAGCTTGAGAATCGTTGCGCTCGCAGCGACCGGACAACAATCCGAGGCAAACGAGTTGATCGAGCAACTTGGAAATGGCGAACCAAGTAGGTGGATCGAAATGCTGGAACAGCTAACCATGCTTGCCAGCCAATCTTCCATGGAAATCACCAAGCGCATCGGAGCACTGCAAGTCGAGACCATAGAGTTGTTGAGCAAGCGTATCGAGTCCGAGGATGATGACTTTAAACGCAGGTGGGAGTTTCAGCGGGCGCTCAGCTTGTCATATGCAGGCCAAACGGATAAGGCGATCGCCAGTTTTAAACAACTCGCGACTCAGAATCCTAAAAGTGGAATTATCCAGCGAGGGTACGGTAATGTGCTTTTGGATTCTGAGAATGGGGAATATTTGAAACAGGCCATACTGCAGTGGCGTCGTATTGCCGGAAACACTCCCCCCGAATCTGCCGCATGGTTTAGCGCCAAGTACAATGTTGCACTTGGCTATTTTAGGCTCGGGCAAAAAGACGAGTGCGCGACACGCATCAAGTACCTTCAAGTAACAACAGGAATCGATAAGGCGCCTAATAAGAACGACTTCCTGGAACTACTCGGTAAATCCAGTCGCTAGCTAATTCTCAAAGAGTGTGCCGCACTGCAGGCTGACTACCAAGGTGCACGTAGGTAGTAGACGCCAAACTGGCTCGAGTTTTGTGGCCAACGCGGAGTTGCATGGTAAGGCCCGTAACCGGAGACGTTTGCGCCCGGGTATACAAGATTGTACTGGTGACCCAACGGCATGATGATGCTCTTGGATACACCCCAGCCATACTGCCGCGATGTGTTGGCGTTTGGCGGGACGACGAGTGCAACCGGTGCACCGTATGCCTGATGCATGAAGTTACCATTCCACGGAGTCACAGCTGCCATTTGAGCCTGCATCTGTACTTCTTGATTTCGAAACGGTAGCAGTCGTTTTCTGGCTTCAGCGTTCTCGCTGCTACCAGCGACCAGGATCATTGCCAAGGCAAGTAGGGCAATCTTCTTGAGCTTGATGAGCATGGGGGGGAACCTCAAATTAAGCGAAGGGATATAAGTTGGATTGGATTGCTACTGTACTACCAGTAGATAACACGGGTACGTGTCATGCCACGACCACCATCAAAATAGTGATGGTATGTGCGGTAGTGCCGATACAGGAATTCATGTGGCAGGAATGGTTGGTACGTCGAATAAACATGACCGACCGTCGGCGGCACAGCGCGTGGTGCAGTGTAAATCTGGGCAGGCATTCCGCCACCTTGAACCGGTGCATAGTAGTTATAGAACAACACGGGAGGCGTCGGGGCTTGATATGGTCTTTGGTGACTTGGCGCTTGAGCAGCAACAGGAGCATCCTGTTGTTGCACTTGTTTGACTGCGGTTGTGCGAAAGCGAAGAAGTTTTGGGTTCTTTGCGTCTACTTCTTCTGTGCACGTGATGATCATGGCCAGAGCGAGTATTGTGCTAACTGTGATCCTAGCTGTCATCGATTCATTCCCTCGTTTGAAATGCCCTATATAACGAATAGTCCCTGCCACACTTAACGCTACCATTTAACAATCATGTACCCAGAATAGAATTCGTATACACGACTGCCTTGATATGGTGCATCAGTTAGTAATTCGGTTTATTCCGACTATTCGGGTGAGTAATTGTGACCCCATTTCTCTAAGAATGAGCAGTTCTGTCACACGGGTGACAAAGTCGGGTGTGCATCGCTCTGCATAACCGATATAATCGTCACGCTTTACCATAAACGACGTTGGATATGAGTATTATCGATACTCATAGGCACGAAGCGAGCCTTAAATGCAGGCCTTGCAAAGCCCGCGGTAGCATCGACAAATTAGATGCGGTTTACGGCAAAGAAGTTGTCAGCCAACGCCTTAAAGCATCAATGGATTTAGTGCACGATTTTCGTGCGATGTAGGTAACGGAGTACATAGCCATTGGCAACGGTATCTAAAAACGGCACCTCGAAACGACGATCAACAGCCCAATCGATGGCCGCAAACCAGCGGTCGATTTCGGTCTCTGAGTTTTTCGCAAAAAACCGACACTTGCTCGGTTTCGACAACCCGCGCAAAGCGTTATTGACGACCGTCAAGGAAGCAGTGGATAACTCGCTTGATGCATGTGAAGAAGCGGGCATCATCCCGGAAATCTGGGTGGAGATCATCCAGATAAAAGAGAATCGATTCGAAGTATCGATTCAGGACAACGGTCCCGGGATCCTAAAGAAACAGATTCCTTTAATCTTTGGAAAACTGTTGTACGGTTCAAAATTTCACAGATTGAGAATGAGCCGTGGTCAGCAGGGTATTGGTATCAGTGCTGCTGGTATGTACGGGATGCTCACAACAGGCAAGCCCGTCAAGATTGTCTCCAAGATCTCGATCAGAAAGCCGGCTCACTATTACGAAGTTCAAATAGATACCAAGACAAATAATCCAGAGATTCTAAATGGCCGTGGTAACGGCTTGGATATTCCAGCGGGCGAAAAGGGCCGCAACATCATGGAATCCAAGAAGATCCAATGGAATAGCTTTTATCCAGCAACAGAAGACGAAGAGCCTCAAGAAGTTCGCAGCGGTACTCGGGTCACTATTGAACTGGAAGCTAAACACCAGCGTGGTCGCGGCAGTGTTGATGAATACCTGGAACAAACCGCAATTGCCAACCCTCACGTAACATTGCACTACAGAGATCCCGATCAGGAATGGCGAACTTACGGTCGCGCAACGGACGAATTGCCACCGGAGCCGAAAGAAATAAAACCTCATCCTTACGGCGTTGAAATGGGACGACTTGTCACCATGCTCAAGGAAATGAAGGAAGGTACGATTTCACAATTTCTGACCCAGTCATTCACGCGGGTAAGCCCAGCGGTTGCCCGAAGGATTTGTGAAGGTGCAGGTATCAGCACGCGTGCCGGTGTAAAGAAAATTGGCAGGGATGAAGCAGATAAGATCTACCATGCTATTCAGGAAACCAAGATAAAGGCCCCGTCGACAGATTGCATCTCACCGATCGGTGAAGACCTGTTGATTAAAGGCTTACATCAAGTTGTACCGGCAGAATTTTATGTTGCAGCTACCCGGCCACCATCGGTATATCGAGGTAATCCGTTTCAGGTTGAAGTAGCCCTGGCTTATGGCGGACAAAGCGTAGTACAAAAAGTGTCCGCGGAAGTTCTGGACCAGCTGCTCGATCAAACCGATTCGAGGACGATTCGACAGTTCCTTGTGAATACGTTTGATGGCATTGGTAATGATGCCGCAGACAAGATTATCAAGGAAGCTGACTTTGGATCTCGCCAATCGCCAACGAAACTGGATGCAGAACAACGCGAAACTCTGCATCATGCTATGAGAAACGTAAAGCTTTCCGATGGGCAGGGGATTCAGGTCTATCGATATGCGAATCGTGTGCCGCTGCAGTTCAAGATGCGGGATTGTGCAATCACCCAAACGGTCATGGGTACGAATTGGCGCAGCTACGGTCTTTCACAGTCTCGCGGCAATCTGCCATCTGGCCCTGTAACGCTCATGGTGCATCTGGCTAGCGTCTGGGTACCGTTTACAAGTGAGTCCAAAGAAGCAATCGCGGCTTATCCTGAAATTGAAAAAGAGATACGACTGGCGCTTCAAGCGGTTGGTCGTAAACTCGGAATATTCCTTAAACGCCGGCAAAAGGTAAAGCAGGAAGGTGAACGAAGAAGCGTCTTCATGCGATATCTTGCAGAAGTTGCTGGCGCCGTATCAGATCTGAACGGATCAGATCGTGAGGAAATACATAGTAATCTGTTGCGCGTAGCGAATCGCGTGACCAAAGTGGCAGATACAAAGTTCGACGAGGGTGGCAATAAGATCCAGGAAGATGAGAACTTTGGCGACAACGTATTAATCGTTGAACAGGGTGATCCGGAAGAAGCGCTCAAGCAGCGTTTATTGGAAGGAAACCCGCAACAAAAACTATTTTGATAAGAGTCACCGGTGCAATTGAGAATGAACACCCGGTCTTGGTAAAGACGAATGGCAAAAAAGAAGACGGCAAACAAGACGACAACAGCGAAAACGGCTCGCAAGGCAAAACTTAATGCGCGCGATAAGAAGACACTCAATTCACTCGTCGGCATGGCCGACGATGTGGAGCGTTTCGCCTCTCGCGGCCGTGCTCCTCACATCGAGATACCATCTCGATCCCTGTCGAATGTAAAGTACAACAAGAGCCGCAAGATCATTGAGATGGGCTCTTCCAAGAACAAACGGGAATTGTTCAACCTGTCTCAAGCCCGTACCTATATGCAGACCTTACTGGTTGGCTCTGGATGTAAACAATTGATCGAGCAGGGTAAGACAACCAGCATTCGTGGTCTCTACTATTTGCTAAAGCACACCATCGAAGGCACCCGTGAAGAGACATTTGTAGACCAGGGTGATTGCGACCCAGTTATCGAGGATGTTGAAGTCGCACTAAATGCGCTTCGTGAGGAGTTGCACGTATACGCATCAAATCGTGGTGCGATGGTTGGCAACATTGTTGTAAATGACAACGGTGATGAAATCGACTGTAGCCGAATGGGTTCTGGCGGTTATGCGATTCCCTCTATCGTGGAAGAGGAAGTTATGCAATTTGTTAGCTGCACAGCTGACTTCGTACTGCATGTGGAAAAAGACACTGTTTGGCGGCGATTTAACGAAGATAAATTCTGGCAAACGCATAACTGCATTCTGACCCACGGTAATGGACAGCCACCGCGTGGTGTTAGGCGATTGCTGAATCGACTGAATAACGAATTGAAACTGCCGGTGCTCTGTTTGCTCGATAATGATCCTTGGGGGTATTACATTTACAGCGTGATCAAACAGGGGTCGATTAACCTCGCATACGAGTCCAAGCGAATGGCAATCCCGGAGGCACGCTTTATAGGACTGCGAAGTATCGACTATGAGCGGTGCGATCTAAACCCAAGTGTGACGATTAAGCTCACTGATAACGATATTAAGCGCGCGAATCAAATTGCCAATTACCCGTGGTTTGAACCAAAAAAGCGATGGCAAAAAGAAATCAAGAAACTTCTCAGCAATGGTTTCAAACTTGAAGTCGAAGCGCTCATTAGTAAAGACATCAGTTACGTTACCGAAGAGTATGTGCCCGCTCGCCTCGCTGATCAGGACTTTCTTGATTAAGGATTAATCTGATCGTCGCATGGCTGACAAACTCTGTGAAATCTCGGCCGAAGACTATACCGCAGTGTACGAGCTATGGCAGCACTGTGACGGACTCGGAGGACTCGAGAATCAGGAGCAATTCGTGCGATTCGTCGATAGGAATCCCGGTTTAAGCGTGACGGTTCGTGATGATGAAAACATCCTTGGGGCACTAATGTGCGGCCACGATGGTAGACGCGGATATTTATACCACCTTGCTGTACACCCTGATGCTCGGGGCAGAGGGTTGGCGCGATTGATGATCGATAGCTGTCTCGCCAAGCTCAATGATCTACAGATTCAACGCTGCACAGTATTTGTCAAGAAAGACAATATCCGCGGGTTGGAATTCTGGCTCCACAACGGTTGGTGGAAACGATCAGATTTAGATGCCTGTGCATTCGATTTGGTTATCAACTGAATCTCGTTGCGCCGGCAGTATCTTTAAAAGCTGGCTTATAATGGTTCGCTGAATGCGTTGTGTATAAATTGCTCTAATTTCTAGTACGCACAAACTAAATATGAAAACACTAATAAGCGATCAACGCCCCGATTTGCTCCTGGATTATCCGTCGGTGGTCGAGGTGCCTGTTCAATGGTCGGATCAGGATGCTTTTGGCCACGTCAATAATGCCAAATACCTGACATGGTTTGAGACTTCGCGCATCGTCTACGTCAAACAGTGTGGGATGGGGCACTTTATGGATAATTCCAAAATTGGGCCGATCCTTGCATCAGCTACTTGCAACTACCGCCAACAGGTTGCTTTTCCAAATGACGTCCTGGTGGGCACCCGAGTAGCGCGGATCGGTAGACGTAGTTTCACGATGGAACATCGGATTCTTTCTGGAGCAGCTGACGGCGTTGTAGCAGACGGACAGTCCATCATCGTTATGTTTGATTATGAGAAACAAGAGTCTGTGTACGTTCCGGAAGAACTACGAAATGCATTTGATATTTTTGAAGGCAGTAATGCAGAATCCACATCTACGGATGATGAAGCGTAGCCATGGTTGATAAGCTCCCCGGTAATCTATACGACTATCCAAGCTACTACGATCTGGTCTATGGGAGTGACTGGAAGGCGGAGCATGACTTTTTGATCGGTGCCTTCGATCGATTCGTAAACGGCGGAGTGCAGCGTGTTTTGGAACCCGCTTGTGGTACGGGCCGTCTGATCTATCGGCTAATGAAGCATGGAATGGAAGTACATGGATTGGATCTCAGTGAAAACGCTGTGGAATACTGTAACAACCGTCTTGGGCGACACGGTTTTCCACAAACCGCAGTCGTCGCGGATATGTGTGACTTTCACTATGGCGACGCATTTGACGCAGGCTTCAATACGATCAACAGCTTTCGTCACTTGGAATCTCATGACCAGGCCATTGCGCATTTGCGTTGTATGAGCCATGCCATCAAGCCGGGCGGAATCTATGTCTTAGGAATTCACTTATATCCGGCAGTTGGTCCTCCAATCGAAGAGGAATCTTGGTTTGCTCAACGTGGGCACTTGGGCGTGCAAACGAATATGACATTGATGCATCGGAATCTCGATGAACGGTATGAGCAGTACAAGATGCGATATGACATCTGGACACCCACGAATCATCAGGTTTTGGAAGATGTGTTTCGGTTTAGAACGTATACGTCCAAGGAGTTTCAGCAATTGCTAAATGAGGCAGGACAATGGGAAATCATTGATACATATGATTTCCAGTACAATCTTAAGCAGTCGATGCCAATTGATGATCAGACCGAAGATGTGGTTTATATATTGCGTCGCGTGTAACGATGATGAATTTCAGGATCCGAACTATGAAAATGGTAAGTCGCGCGACACTCGTCTGGGTCTTACTGACTAGTGGTCTTTGTATGTCTCTCACAGCTCAGGAAAACATTTCAGCTTCACCGGACTTTTCCGGAGTGATCAAGCGTATTCAGCAACGTGTACAGTCCGGTGA
>CEQQ01144803.1_pt1 | contig 13744 bp, 7 predicted proteins | sample 531041 | NCBI WGS metagenome assembly CEQQ01 (sample SAMEA2621222, study PRJEB7988) | marine metagenome | biome: marine biome (ENVO:00000447); feature: deep chlorophyll maximum layer (ENVO:xxxxxxxx); material: "saline water (ENVO:00002010), including plankton (ENVO:xxxxxxxx)" | depth 150 m | reverse complement strand
GATGATGTTCTAGTAGCAGCTTGGATAGAAGGCAGTGGCCGTTCATCAGAGATAATTAGCGTCGTTCAAGATTCAATTTGGTCTGTAGAGGAATATAGCAATCTTTCCGCCCCTGGTGCGTCTAAGATTGTAATGATGCATACCTCTGAAGATGAAATCAAGGTATACCATGATGAGATTGGAGTCCTAGGTCCTGTAACACGATATGGTTTGTACAATATAGGTGATTCAGAAATCGCCTTATCTAATCTAATCGCAAAAGGAAATGTGATTGGAGCAGGAAGTATCGGTGAAGATGCGATTGTGATTATGTCCTCTCCTTCAGGTCTGATTAGTGGGATGAAAATTGCCAACATTAATCCAAGCGATACAGGTGATGATGATGGAGGAATCCTAGATCTCATTTTGAGCCCACTGCCCGGTGATACACGTGAAGATAAGATGATGGCACTAGGAGCGATTGGCGGATTCTTACTAATTCTGTTTTTGTCAGTAATAGTTGTACTTCGCCGCTCTCATCGTGAAGAAGAAGAGTTGGAGGTTTCTGCTGAAACCGGTGACCTTGAGTTACTTGTAGAAACCGAAGAGGACGATGGACCTCTAGTTGCAATCGATTCGGATGGTGAATCAGAATTGGTGGTTTCAACTGGTAGTACTCCAACCGTCGTCCTTGAAGATGAAGAAGAAATTGAACAATCTTTGACTGAAGAACTCGAAGCTAAAGTTGAGGCTGGAAATGCTTCCAAGCGTCTAGAAAGAAGGATGAAGAGAAAGAATGACAGAGAGGCAAAAGAAATCTTTGAAAATCTGTCGAAGAATCTACCGCCTATCCCTCCTCCTGGTGAATTGCCTCCTTTGCCACTACCTAAGTTAGAGGATTTGCCACCATTACCGGCGATTCCTGCGCCAGACGAATTACCAATGCCGCCGGCACCGGGAATGTTACCCCCGTTACCGGGAATTCCGGCGCCACAGAAGACGGTAACATGCTCTGCTTGTGGTGCTAATATTACTGTCAAAGACATGACTTTACGAAAAATGGACTGCCCAGTCTGTTCTGAAGTAATCAACATGTGAGGATTATTCATGTGTGGAATTTTTGGTTTCATCGGCAATAGAGCCGCAGCCCCGTTATTGGTTGAAGGCTTGAGACGCCTAGAGTATAGAGGATACGACTCTTCGGGAATCGTTGTCAAAAACGGAGGCCTGCAAGTCCACAAGAAAGTTGGAAAGGTTTCTGAATTGTCTAAGGTCTTGCCAAATCATATTGCTGGAGATTCAGGTATTGCCCATACACGATGGGCAACCCATGGTAGCGTTACAGATGAAAACGCGCATCCTCACCTAAGTGAGGATGGTAACATTGCGATTGTGCATAACGGAATTATCGACAATGCCCGCGGACTAAGGTCACAATTGACTCAAAGAGGGTTTGAATTGAAGTCAGAAACAGATTCAGAAACCCTAGTCCATATGATCTCAATCGGAATTGATTCTGGACAAGAGCCTCTTGAAGCAGTTAGGCGAAGTCTGACTAGAGTGACAGGGACATGGGGGCTGTGTGTATTGTTCAAAGAACACGACCTTATCGTATGCGCTAGAAATGGCTCCCCATTGATTTTAGGCAAGGGAGAAGGCGAATCCTTCGTTTCTTCAGATCCCCATGCATTATCCCAACATACTCAGAATTTCTACTTCCTCGAAGATGGAGATATGGCAGTCTTAACACGCGATGGAATTGAAATTTCTAGATTGGAAGGGGGTATGTCATCTACCAGTATGACTGTGATTGAGGACGAATGGGGAGAGGCAGATATGGCTGGTTTCTCAACCTACATGCTCAAAGAGATTCATGAGCAACCAGAAGCCTTGCGCAGATGTATTACCGGTCGTCTCGACATGGCCAATGGAAGCGCTAAACTTGGCGGTTTGCGATTAGAACCATTGCGCCTTAGAACCACTCCTCACGTTAGATTGATTGGATGTGGGACAGCATTGAATGCTTGTAAAATTGGTCAATTGGCAATAGAAAGTTTGGCTCGTATACCCTCAGTAGCCCATGTTGCTAGTGAATTTAGGTACAATGACCCCGTGATTAATCCCAATGCCATTCATTTTGCAGTATCGCAATCAGGCGAGACTGCAGATACCTTGTCCGCTGTCAAAGAGATTCAACTCAAAGGCGGAGATGTTCATGGTATAGTCAATGTAGTTGGCTCAACTATTGCAAGATTGTGTGGTCAAGGAGTGTATATTCACAGTGGTCCAGAACAAGCGGTGGCATCAACAAAGGCATTCTCAAATATGGTTGCGTCCTTACTTTTGTTTGCAATTAGAATCGGTAGAACTCGTACATTCTCGAGAGAAAAGGGCCAATCAATAATCAAGGATTTTGAAAAGATTCCAGACCAGTTGGAAAGATACCTTGCTAATCCTGGGCCTATCGATGAAGCAGTAGAACTCGTAAAGCATGCGAAAAGTGTTCTATTCTTGGGAAGAGGATTATCTGCACCAGTAGCTAGTGAAGGCGCTCTAAAGTTAATGGAAATTGCATATATTCCTTGTCTAGCATACCCCGCAGGTGAAATGAAGCATGGCCCAATTGCTCTTCTCGAAGAAGGAAGTCCTGTTGTCGTAATTCTTCCAAATGATAAGCATAGAGAGAAGACCATTGCTTCGATGCATGAATGCCGCGCACGTGGTGCCAAAATCATCTTGATTCATGAAGAAGGAGACGAAGAGGCTTCTGAAGAAGCGGATGTCTCGATACCTGTCCCGTCATGCAATTATCTTCTGACCCCACTATTGACAGTAGTTCCAACCCAATTAATCGCATATAGAACTGCATTAGCCTTGGGTTGTGACGTGGACAGACCACGTAATCTGGCTAAGTCGGTAACAGTTGAATAATCAACTTATTGTGAATCTTTGGTCCTCAGTACTCCAAAGAATAGGAGAGTATCCTAGTCTATGGTGTGTGTGACGCATCTTGATTACGCCGAGTTTTCTAGTTATATCGTCACCAGTGCGTTCCATTGTAAGGTGCATAACTCCGTCTGAAAGATAATCCTCAACCCCATATTCACCGAATTGCTTGTGGTCTTCACCAGTCATTTCACAGATAAAGAATGAAGTCAATTCTAAGCGTCGGCATGCTTCGAATAATCTGAAAATTTCATCACGTGGGTTTTCCATCTTTGTTAGAGTGAAGAAGGCTCCCAATGAGTCGAAAACTAGCAACTCGAATCCAATCGATTGTCGGTATGATGTTAATTGCTTGATCAATTGCCCCATCCAATCGATTCTGTTACTCATTCCTTGCTCATCTAATTGAACACGCAAATCGGAGAGGTCGATAATTGCGATTCTGTTGCGAACTCTTGGGTCGTCGACATTCATTCCCATGTTCGACATGTGTGAGCGAAGAGAATCCTTTCCTTGCTCCAAAGTAACATAGATACCACTGGTTTCACCGTACAGTACAGCGTTATACAATAGAGAAAAGGTAACTGAAGATTTCATTGCACCTGACTGACCAGCCACAATACAAATGTGTCCTTGAGGTATTCCACCCTGCATGTTTTCGTCCAATCCTGCGATGTGTGTTGGAATCCTTTCGATGTCACTCACGTCGTCTCACCGTTCGGGTGTAATAGCGATGCTCTCTTCAAGGTGACCCCCAAACCGACTGTTATGGGAATATGGTTAGCAAGCGCTTCTGAGCGTCGCGCACAGATTCTCGATGATAGATTTGGACCGATTCATATCGAAGCATTTTCTGACGTGGATGAGACTCCACCATCCGGAACTGTGCCATCACAAGTTCTTGCGATTTGTCGAAGGAAAAGCGAGGCTGTGCCTTCAGACCATGGCTTCCAGGCTGTAGTTGTTGCAGATACTATGCTAGAAGACCCAGACGACCCAAATGTCGCAATTGGCAAGGCTGAAGATGAGTTATCAGCAGCCTCGATGATTAAGCGCTTGTCAGGTAGACGCCACCAAGTTTGGTCTGCTACAGGCATTCAGATTTGTGGAGATTGGACATTCTTTGTTGAAAGTGCAGTTGTAGAGATTGATGAGCTGACTATTGATGAGATTGCACATTTGATAGAGAGCGGTTCTTGGGTTGGAAAGGCTGGGTCTTACGATTTAGCAGGTGAGATGGGCAATCATGCCCGTTTGGTTGATGGTGATGAATTAGCAGTGCTAGGTTTCGCACCTAGTGCACTACGATTGCTTGATTAGTTTTCTTCACTGTATCCAGAACCCTGTTCTTGGAAGGCTATCTAAAAGTATGAATCCAAATTACATCAATAATGGGATTAGCCCTAAATCATTCTTCGAGACATCCATAGATACATCGCTACCTGGGAGAAGCAATAATTTGTCAGATTCATCCAATGCGAAGATGTCGATATTCATTTCATCGCCAATTTGTTTTAGAGATCTTCTACAAGCATTAGTTTGAGTATCCATGTGAATTAAACCGTTTAGGTCAACGATGATTGTGTCGCCTCTCATCACTCTATCCTGTATCTGTCGAAGCGGTAGGCGATGCATTTTGTCTGGAACCACGTATCTAAGTGCCCTGTCTGGGAAATCAGTAGGCTTTGAAGAATAATTTGACAGGTCGTGGAATGCTTCACCATCAGGTGTAAGTGCCCCAGTCCATCCTTGGGGAACCGATGATGAGCGTCTCACAGGAGGCGGAATTTCGTAGGTGATATTCACCTGTTCATTTGTGGAATCAACTTTTGCAGGAGCCTCTTCTGCAACTACAGGGTCATCTGGACTAACTAAAGTTAGTTGTTGACCGGGGGGTTCTTCTGCTTTCAGTTTCTTTTTCTTACTTCGCTTTACGCTTTCAGGCGTGGGCGCTTCCGGGTCCGGAAATCCAAAAAATTGCCAAAGTGTTCCCATCTTTTCTCACTGCTCATAGGTCTAAGTCGTCTAGTAGATCGGCTAAGGCCTGCGATGCAGGGGACGGTGCTGGTTCTTGAACCATCGTCTTATCGAGTAGAGAAGGAGCGGGTTCTGTAGAGATTTGTGCTGGCTCCGGATTGTATACAGGAGCAGGTTGCTGAACTTGGTATTCTGGCTGTGCAGGTTGAGTGTAAGTCTCAACCGGAGCAGGCGGAAGAGTTGCAAGGTATTGTTCACCATAATACGCCCATTGCTCCATTGTCCAACCTTCGGGTAGGCCGGTTGCAGGAATAGGTGGTCCACTATTGACAGGTTCTGGAGCTGCTGCAGCTACAGGTTCAGGAGGTGCTGCTACTGTAGCTGGGCTTTCTCCCCATCCGAAATCTGACGTTTGCTTAGTTTCGTAAGGAACGGTATCCGATTCTCTTCCTCTGAGCAATAATACTGCTACTAGAACGATTATCACAATTCCTAGTACGCCACCAATCGCTGTGGAAGTAGTCATGCCAAACAAGCCTTCAGCAGGCTTTTCTTTGACCTCTACCAATACTGACGCTGTACTTGATTTTCCGTCGTCATCGCTTACAGTCAAATTGACGAAGAATTTGCCTGGCTTGTCGAATTTAATTGTGAAGTTTTCACCAAAACCATCCTGTGTTGCACCTTCAGTATTCGGGTCGTCCCAAATGAATTGTAGGTTACTTCTATCGGTTGGAGAATCGGTAGACTCTTCACCGCTGAAAGTGATTGATTCGCCTTCAGTGATTACAAAGCCACCTTCCGGCACAAAGATACTTGCTGCTGGAGGGCGATTAACAATAGTCACGTCAATCGAAAACGAATCGGTTGCATTATCGTCATCCCATACATTAGCAGTGATAGTTCGCAATCCCGGAGTTGTCCAAGAATATACCAAATCAGGTCCTTGTACGTCACAGTCATCGGTTGGAATTCCATTCTCATCAGAATCGATTGAGACGATTAAATCCCAGCAATACATCAATTCATCTTGGTCTGCTAAATCGGTTGCATAAGCACTCAAGTTGATGACTTCATCTTCAAACAGTGCTTGCTGTGCAGGTAGAGTATCTAGTACTGGATCGATATTGTTCACTCTAACATACCCAAGTACATCCATACTGGTCACACCATCATCGTCAATAGCGAATGCACGCACAGTGTGAATCCCAGAGGTTCCCCACGATGCAGAAATTGCTGAATTAGGTCCAGAGGTTGTTACGGTCCAATTCTGGTCCATATCATCTGGATACCAAGTAATTAGCAATCCTTCTCTGTCCGACAATGTGTCGTTGCCATCGATTTCGAGAGTCGCCATTACATCTTCGTCGATGTCCCAAGTACCATCCTCGCCAGCAAGATATGGGATTCCATCGATTGAGAATCGCATTTCACCGATTGTTGGTGCGACATTCATCACCTCATAGGTGATGGTGTCTGTAGTAGTTGCATTGTCATCATCTGTGACAACTACATCGATTGTGAATGTTCCTTCTTCTTCAGGAGAGAAGGTACAGTAAGGGCCGTACAATCCTTCTTGACAAGCACTTTCCGGCCATGAAATCGTGACATACTGTCCTTCTGGAGATATTGTATCAATATCGCCACTATCTGTTGCATTGAAGGTAATCGGTTGCCCAGCATAAACAGCAGGTGTAGCAGTTGTAAGGTTCACATATGGGTCTCGGTTTAGCACTGTGGCGTTCATTACCATGTGAATTTCATCAAGTTCATCATCCACCAGAACCAGCTTGACTTCCCAATCACCATCATCTACCCATGACCAGTTGGCCATACATGATGTAGAGTCAATATACTCAGTACGAATTCCATCTTGAATCTCAAAGTAACACTCGACAGGCCCTCCATCTACGTCATAAGATGCTGATGCGTCTATGGTTACATTCTCAAACGTGTATACATTGTCTGCAAGTGTCATCAGTGCGACAGGCATTCTGCCGATGAAGATATCAAGTGAAGCGAAATTATTGGTTCTATTTGCATCTGCAGTGACGATCTCGTCAGGGTCGACTACAAACGAAAGAGTTTGAATGCCGATTGCTGCACCGTTAGGGACGGTCCAATTAACGTCAACTCTACCTTCAGAATATGGCGCCAATGCGGGTAAATTCCCTCTTATGGTAGCACCGTCAGGTGTTGTAATCTCCATCTCAGTGGCTGGAGAAGTTAGGACCCCTCTGTTTTGTGCAGGGACTGAGAAGTGTATGCTATCTCCAGGTAGTGCATTATATCCACTGGCTTGATTGAGAACTGTTGAATCGTTTCCTCTAGTTCTTGTTACAATCATTGATTCTGGTTGTGCGATTAAATCTACTCCAACTACGGATAGGTCCATCACTATCGTGGCAGCGCCAACGATTTTACTTACAGGGTCCCAAATGATTACACCATTACTAGTCCAATCATCGGAGGCAGGAGATGAATCTTGGAAGTATCCAACATCGAGATCTGGAGTAACTTCTCCATTACTATCCGTTGTTAAACTCATTATCGTGCCGTCAGATTCGTATCTTAATTGTAAATTCGTTCCTACTTCGTCATTGCCATTAACAGTCATGTGGCCTAAAATTTCCTCAGTCGCATTTGGTAAAATCGCAACAAATTCTGGCGTGACTTCGATATTGGTGTTTCTAATTCCTGGGGATGAAGCAATGTCCACTCCGCCAGAATCAGTCGGTGTGTATGTTTTCAATTTCCAATCGATTTGGAATCCTGCAGGGTTGACAATTCTGTACCAAGCGTAAGACCTCACTGCTGGACAGTACCAATCGAAACCACCTGCTGAACCGGTGTTGTTCCAGTTGTTTACTTTGTAGGAATCAGAGCAGCCAGTGTAATCTATACCTGATCCATCTTCACTTGGCTCACCATCTGCTGTGACCTGATAGGTTGTATTATCCTCTACATATGGAGTGTCAAATGAGGTAGGGTCGAAGTAATCAGAGGAACCAGTTACATTTGTTCCAGATTCATAAGTGCTAGTCCACTGGTCTCCAGTTCTTAGCGGAAAATCATACTTCTCTCGTGGAGGTTCGTATGCGGTAGTAAATGTGATATCTGCCAGATTTTGACTAAGGAAACCGATATTGAATGGAGCAAAATTCACTCCGAGGAAGAAAGCGGACTCCCATACAGATAGGTCACTTGCTCGTAAAATGTCAGTTCCTTCATAATCGATATCTAGTCTTCCAGATACACCTTCTAAGGTTGCTCCACTGTTTCCTGAAGTAAACTCGCCATCAATGTCTAGTTCGTAAACTAGGGTTTGAGTTCCTTGGATTGTTTCAAATCTGATATCTACAACTTCCATAGTTGTATCACCTGTTAGGGTGTTTAAGGATGCAGAAACGTTAGCTTGCTGGATTAGTTGGGCAACATCGAATTGGGTCTCATACACCCATTTGTCACCGATTCGCCACGTAGGAACATCGTGCACGCCATTGTTCTCTTCACTGAATTTGATGGATTCAGGAGCATCTAATTCTTCTAAAATCGAGAGAGGCCCATACGCCGTCATTAGTATGATGATAAAGATGGGAATTGCTCTTCGCATGCACATACGAAGACATCATCACATTTCATTCTGTCCTTCATCGGTTTGCTGCTTTTCCAAGTACTGATGTCCGTAATGTTGCCATTGTTCCATACTCCATCCCTCAGGTAGACCTTCATCCGGAATAGGAGCGGCTTCAGAGGCACTGTCTGTTTGTGGTTGCTCAGAGTCTAGGGAACCGAAAACATCCATTGATGGCGCTTCAAGTGGTGCTTCAATCGTTGGAACATCATCATCATCCCAAACAGATTGCTTCTTTTTCTGACCTCGCTTCAATAAGAGGGCAATTCCGGCAATAACGAGTGAAATTAGCGTCAATTGAATGAACGGGTTTGCTTCTTCACCGGTCATCGATTGCACAACTTCTTCGAAAGCTGTCATATCAGGAGAATCAACTTCCACCACCATAGTCTTACTACTAGGATTCATAATTTCCTCGTCCCAAGCGATTGCCTTAATTTTGAATTTTCCAGCGCGTGGGAATTTGTATTCAACGGTAGAACCTACCAAGTCGGCATCGTTGTCCTTGATTCCGTCGCCATCGCTATCGGTTGAACAATCCACATCCCAAACAACCGTTAGATATTCACGATCGATTAGTGAATCCCTTGTTGGGGATGCGTCCAACGTAATGGTCTCTCCAGCAATGGCTTTGCTGGGAACATTTACAAGAACAATTGGAGGTAGATTAAGAACGGTTATTGAGGCAGAAGAAGAGTTTCTAGCTCCATTATCATCAGTTGCATGGAATACAATATTGTACACTCCTGCGTTTTGCCAAGACCAAGTCAAATCTGTTCCTTCAACATCACAGTCATCATCAGCAGAACCGATTCCATCGGTGTCTGCTCCTGGGTCAACATCCCAGCAAACGATTAGTCCGTCCATGTCTGAAGAGGTATCCCATGCGACACCAGATAGGCTGACAGACTGTCCTTCAGCAACAGCCATGACCTCGGGTAATTCCTCGATTTGCGGCTCTAAGTTTTGAACATCGACCCAGCGCTCAACCCAGCCACTGTCGTATCCTTCTGAATCGATTGCTTTGACTAAAATAGTCTGCATCCCTGCATTTGTCCATACGGCAGGAACCCTTGATTCTCTACCATCAGTGCTAACGCCGAATGACCATTCATAACTTAGTCCAGATAAATCATCGATTGAATCTTCAGCCCTAGCGGATAGTTCGACAACTTGATCTTCTTGAATGTGCCAAGTCATCTGTCCAGTTGCTTCGATTAAGTTGTCATTTTCATCCCACATTGCAACCGCAACATCATGCGGAGCAATGTTGGTGAATTCTATGTCTATGGTTGCATAGGTTTGGTTGCCGTCATCATCTGTACCAACTGCAGTGAATGTGTGTAACCCTTCTTCCCATGCTGTAGTTGTACATACTCGGGTATAGTATCCTTCATCGCACTGAGCGTTTGGCCAGTGTATGTCTACCAATCCTGGCCATGGGTCTTCTGAGTCTGAATCGTTAGCGAATACATACAGCGTTACAGGGTGTTCAACCTTGACTTGACTTCTTTGAGAAATAATTGAAACACTAGGTGCGCGATTACGGATTTCTACTTCGAGTAGTTCGGTTATTGAATCACTTTCTTCGTCTGTGACAGTGACATAGACTGAGTAAATACCATCATCAATCCAAGTCCAATTGATAGAGCATCCATTACGCATTATTTGTTGGTTGGCTGTAGAGCGAGTACCATCATCGAATTCAATATCGAACATACACCATACCTCTCCACCATCTTCGTCGAATGAAGAGGAGGCGTCAACCAGAATTTTTTCATTGGTCCATGCTGTCAGATTTTGACCAACAAATGTCGGAGCGCTGCCAATGAAAATCGGAAGAACTCCGACATCATTTGCTGAATCAGCATCGTTCGGATTGGATAGTTGACGGTCTACTTCCCACTGTATCGTTTTGTTGTCGATACTAGAATTTACGTCAACCAACCACTCGATTTCGAATATGTATTGCTCGTAAAGTGCTAGAGCAGGCAATGGCTCAGAAATTTCAAATCCATCAGGATAAGTGATATGCGTGGTAGTTGGATTACTGGTGGTAATCCCACGGTTGTAAACCGGTAGCTGGATAGTTAGATGGTCGCCGGGTAGGACATTGAATCCAGAAATTGTGTTCAGGGTAGTCAATTCACCGCTTCTGTTTCGCAAAATACTAGATCTTTCGTATGCGGCTACAAGATCAAGCCCAACGATGTTTTCATCCAGTGTAATAGTCGCAACCCCATACATTCCTCCACTAGATGCTACGATTCCATGGCTGGACCAATCCACTGTTGTCGCTGAAGTATCCGTGGCTTCTCCAACTTGTACGATTGCCCACGCACTTCCATTTGCAGAAGTTACTGCTGTAGTTGAGAATCCTTCAGCCTCATGCCTAATCTCTACGGTTTGACCTGGTTGTGGAGTTCCTGATGAGTCGGTAACATTGGCCCAAACTTCCACGGGAGTATTCAATGCAGTTATCGGGGTAGATAATTCTACATCTAGATTCATATTTCGATAACCAGGGTTGGTGTTTGCAACAACTCCTGTAGAGGCAATAGGCATGTACTGTTTCAATCTGAAATCAATGACTAGGCCAATGTCCTCCTCGGCATGTGACCAAGCGTAATTCCTTACTTCAGGGCAGAACCATTCGTATGATGTTTCAGTACCATTGTCGTCATATGATTTCAGCTCATATGAAGCATTGCATCCACCATATCCAATTTGTTCGCCAAGACTGTTGATAGGTTTACCAACATCTGTAATCTCCCAATTTGTGTGATTTGCGCCACTTGTTGGTTGTGGGAACGGCGTAATGTAGTCTGAAGAACCCGACCACGCGGTAGATGAAACATAGGATGTATTCCATGTCTCACCAATTCGTAGAGGGAAGTCGTAATTCTCACTCATCGGGTCATAAGTAGTGGTGATTGTGATATCTGCGATTTGTTGTGTTAATGATGAAATTCCGTATGGTACGTATCTAACATTAAGCGATAAATCTGTAGAGAGTTTGGCCAGGTCGGAGACTCTGCGAACTTCATCGACCTGATATTGAATGAATAGGTTTCCAGTATAACTTTCGAGAGTAACCCCTCCTTTGTCGAAATCTGCTTTCGATGAGGTCTCGTAAACCAGAGTTGGTATACCGTCAATATCCACTTCCGACACCGCATCAACAGTTGTTGTTGCATCACCATTAATCGTACCGACTGCTGCATTAACTCCAGCACTCTGAACTAGAACAGTGGGGTCGAAAGCGCCAGCATAAACCCACTTGTCACCCACTCTCCATGTGACAGTATCACTGACGCCAGGATCTTCGCTGCCAAGACCTCCCGCTTCTACTTGCGGAACCACAACTAATGTGGAAAGAAGGAGGATGACGGCCATCCCTACCTCTCGGCGCATGAATGCTTATGGAAACGGGGAATAGATATAGATGCGGGCGGCAAGTAAACTTGAGAAAATCGATATTTTGTAGTTAAATGTAATACATCATGCCATTTTGTATTTTCAGGCATAGACTCATGTCTAATGCCCAACTCGCCGAAACATGCGCTGGTTTGCATACAATGGCGATGCTGATGGCATCTGCTCAATGGTGCAGTGGGGATTGGTGTATGGAGTTGATGGAAAACGCATTACTGGTGTCAAACGCGACATCGAATTGCTCGATCGAGTTCTTCCAAGTTCGGGTGATGAAGTTGTGGTAATGGACATTTCATTGGCCCGGAATCATTCTATGGCGCAGGATTTGGCTCGGAAAGGAATCTCAGTGACTTGGTTTGACCACCATCTTGCAGGAGATGAGATTGAAGGAATCAATTCTTACATCGACACCTCCGACAATGTTTGCACTGCAAGAATTGTTGAACAACACATTGGCCAAGATTCAAATTGGGCTCAAGTAGCATTGCACGGCGATGGCTTGTCCAAACATTCCTCTCATCCTGAATACAGGGAATTAGGCGAGTTGCTAAATTACAATGGATATGGTGCTGATTTGACAGATCTGCATTTCCATCCAGACGATTTAATGATGCTATGTCTTGATTCAAAAACCCCTGAACAATTCATGCTCTCATCAGCATTTGCAAAACTCAAAGATGGATTTGAGACAGATATTTCGAATGCTGATATGATAGAAGAAAACGATGGTTTCTACTTACTTCCTAACGAGGCTTGGGCCCGCAGAGTTGTTGGAGTTATGGCACACAGAATCAATGAGAAAGGTTCTGGACCACACGTAATAGCGATTGACAAGGGAGATACATTCCAAATTTCAATGAGAGGCGAGAGCGGTATTGGCGAGTTATGTGCAATGTTCGGCGGAGGAGGCCGAGCAACGGCTGGCGGCATCGATAATCTGCCGAAGGCAGAGATAACAGCCTTGATGAATGAAGTCAACTCCCGAAGGTCTGCTTGAGGTGCTTGAATGCAAGACAGAATGACCCATCTTCAGAGATTGGAAGCCGAGGCTATCCATATCATGAGAGAGGTCGTTGCTGAAGCCGAAAACCCAGTCATGCTGTATTCGATCGGAAAGGATTCTTCAGTTATGCTACATATTGCAATGAAGGCATTTTATCCAGCAAAACCACCATTCCCGATAATGCATATCGACACCATGTGGAAGTTTTCTGAGATGATCGAGTTCCGCAATAAAATGGCTGAGGACCTTGGTTTGGAATTGATTGTCCATATCAATCCAGAAGGAGAACAGATGAAGATGAATCCATTTGTTCATGGTTCTGCAAAGCATACAGATGTGATGAAGACTCAAGGATTGAAACAAGCCCTTGACAAGCACGGATTCGATGTTGCATTCGGTGGAGCGCGCAGGGATGAAGAAAAATCACGAGCTAAGGAAAGGATATTCTCATTCAGAAATGAGAACCACCATTGGGACCCAAAGAGACAACGTCCTGAACTATGGAATGTTTACAATGCTCGCAAAAATCCAGGAGAAACCATCCGAGTGTTCCCACTTTCCAATTGGACAGAACTAGATATCTGGCAGTATATCCATCTAGAAAAAATCCCAATTGTACCGTTGTACTTGGCAAAGCCTAGACCTGTAGTTGAGAGAGATGGTGTACTGATTTTGGTAGATGATGACCGCCTGCCAATGAATGAAGGCGAAGAATCGATGATGAAAACCGTCCGATTCCGAACACTTGGTTGCTACCCGCTAACCGGTGC
>CEQQ01059575.1_pt1 | contig 13783 bp, 7 predicted proteins | sample 531041 | NCBI WGS metagenome assembly CEQQ01 (sample SAMEA2621222, study PRJEB7988) | marine metagenome | biome: marine biome (ENVO:00000447); feature: deep chlorophyll maximum layer (ENVO:xxxxxxxx); material: "saline water (ENVO:00002010), including plankton (ENVO:xxxxxxxx)" | depth 150 m | reverse complement strand
CCTGCAGGGGTGTTTTTCCAATGAGAAACCAAGTTAGTTATTTCGTTATCGCTTATAAAAACATTTTGAACCCTTGAAGGCCTTGTTCCGTCAATTGGCTGGTACAACATATCCCCTCTACCTAATAGCTTTTCGGCTCCTGCAGTATCCATGATTGTTCTAGAGTCAATTTGTGAGGTGACTGCAAAGCTGATTCTACTTTGAAAATTCGCCTTTATTAGTCCTGTAATCACGTCAACTGAGGGTCGTTGAGTAGCAATAATTAAATGTATTCCTGTGGCTCTGCCTAATTGGGCAAGTCTGCAAATTGATTGCTCCACATCAAATGCTGCAGTCATCATTAGATCTGCCAATTCATCTATAGCCACTACTATGTAGGGGAATTTTGATGCAGATTTTTGATTGTAGGATTCTATATTTCGTGCCCCAATTTCTTCCATTTGGCGATATCGGTCCATCATTTCACGAATTATGCCTTTTAATGTATTCACAACTTGATCGGTTTCAACGATTACAGGTTCTATCAAGTGAGGAATTTGATTGTAGGGGGTAAGCTCTACTCTTTTAGGATCAACTAGTACCATTTGGAGTTGTGCTGGAGTTCTTTCCATTATTAAGCAAGAAATTATTGCGTTAATACACACACTTTTACCGCTTCCAGTTGCTCCAGCTATAAGAAGGTGCGGCATTTTTGTAAGATCAAATACTACTTCGTCTCCATCTGAACCTTTTCCTAGAGCTATAGGTAATGCAGCTTTAGTTTCAAAATCTTTATAAATATTGCTTTCCATTACATTTCTTAATGCTACTAAACTAGGGTTAGGGTTTGGCACTTCTATTCCTAACAGTGATTCTCCCATTACAGGAGTTTCAATTCGAAGGCTGGGGGTTTTTAATGCTAGAGATAGATCTTTTTCGCGTCTTAAAATAGTGTCAACACTTACGCGAGTTTTTTCCTCAACTTTTGAAATAACCTGTTTACCATTTTCATCTTTTGATTTTTCATTTTTGTTTTTTCTTACCCATCCAGGTTGAATTCCATACATAGTCACTGTAGGACCAGGTCTAACTTTTTCTACATCTATTTCTACCTTGTATTCGGCAAATGTGTTTTTGATTATTTGAGAGGTTGAAGAAATTTCATCAGCACTTATTCCCCCTTGAGAGGCAGAAGATAAAATATTTAGGTTAGGTAAAGCCCATTTTTTTTTTGAGGAATTATGGTTGCTAGAATTTTCATTAACCGGACTAGATAGGAGAGGAGTATCGGTTTCCCAAAATTGATTTTGTCTTTTAGCATCAGTTGTGTTTTTAACAGGCTGACTAAATCGATCCATATTCGCAGTTGATAATGATTCGTCGTTCACTGGGGTTTCAAAAGAAACATTCTCATCAGGTTTTTGTTCTTTCTTTTCGTTGAGAACAAAATATCCTAGATTTTGTGCAGTTGATCCCCAGGATGAATTTGATTCAGAGTCGAGTTTGATCTCAGGTTTATGTACTTCAATAATTTGATCATTCTTTGAACTGATCGGATTTGTTGAGGTAGAGATATTTTGATGTTGGTAATTAGATACAATTTTTTTTGATAATAACGATAGTAATTGGAAAATAATCTTAAATGATTGGAAAATTAAATTGACTGATTTGGGATTAATTATAATTAAAGTCAGTAAAAACAAACTAGAAATTCTTAAAATTTGAATAGATGCAGAACTTCCTAAAATACTAGAACCTATTGAACCCCCTAAATCTGTATTGATTGATTGATTTGTCCACCCGGGGAATCCGTTTGGAGGATTAATTAGGCTCAAGATTCCCCAAACTGCTACCGTTAAAACTAATAATCCTAGAATAATTTGAGGTCGAAAGAACGAAAATTCCCTGATAGATTTAATTCTTAATACGGCTAAAAAATAAAAAGACCAAATTGAAATTAGGAATATTCCTAGCCCCGTAGTCATGAAAACTTTTTCTATATTTTCAATTAGGATTGTCACTATTAATTCCCTAATTTCAGTGATGAATCTCAACTATTACTACTGGTTTTTTACCAGTAACTTTTGAAACAAAAGATTTTACTTCTGTAACCAATTTTCTCTTTATAGTATCTAAATCTATATCCTTAGATGAGGAATTGGCTAGCAATGTTTGTACAAAATTTCCAGTATTTTCTGAAATCTCATAGTCTGTAAATTCATCAAATAATCCATAAGAACTTAATGTAACAGAGGGATTTGATGAATTGATATTTAAAGAGTTGATAGATATGTAAATTATGCCGTGACGCGAAAGCTCTTTCCTATCAGAAATCAAATGACTTTTAACATTTCTAATAGCTTTACCATCAAAGTATAAGTTTTCCGCAGGCACCTCATCTGTAACCTCTGCTGAATATGGAGTAATTTCTAGTACGTCACCATTTTTGATTACAAATGTATTTTGATTAGGTATTCCCATTTCTTGTGCAATTTTTGAATGTGCTACTAGATGTCGGTGTTCTCCATGAACAGGTATAAAATATTGTGGTTTTGCTAAACTGATCATTAGTTTTAATTCTTCTTGACTGGCATGTCCTCTAACATGAACTTTTGAAATTTTGTTGTAAATCACATCTGCACCTTGTTTAAAAAGTTTGTCAATATTTTTAACTACTTGAGGCTCATTGCCGGGAATAGGAGAAGAGGAAAATATGAATTTATCCCCATTTTTAACAATGATTCTTGGATGTATTTCATTAGCGATTTGAGTCATAACTGAAGTTGGTTCGCCTTGTGATCCTGTTGTAATCATTACACATTTTTGGTCAGGGAGTTTGAGTAATGAATTGATATCAGTGATACAGTTTTTAGAATCATTTAAGTATCCTAACTTTAATGCCATTTTGATGTTAGTACTCATCTTTCTTCCTACAACGGCTACTTTTTTATCTGTTCTTTTACAGGCATCAATTATTTGTTGGATTCGATATATTTGTGAAGCAAAAGTAGAAATTATTACTCTTCCCTTAGCGCTACTAATTTCTTCATAAAGTGTATTGGTGACTTGAGACTCAGATGGGGTAAAACCTTTAAGCTCTGCATACGTAGAGTCTGAACATAGTGCTAAAACACCTTTAGAAAATAATGATGAAAGGGACTGAAAATCAATTAATTTACCATCTGTAGGAGTGTGATCAATTTTGAAATCTCCAGTATGAACTATCATTCCTAAAGGGGTATCTATGGTAATTCCCATTGCATCTGGGATTGAGTGGCACACATTAAAAAATTGTATTGAAAACTTAGAAATGGATATTTTTTCAAAAGGTTCAATTATTTTTAAAGTAGTTTTTGCGATAGAACCAAATTCTTTAAGTTTTACACTGATTAATCCATGAGTAAATTTAGAAGAATAAATGGGTGCATTAGTATGTTCTAGTAAAAAAGGAAGACCGCCTATATGGTCCTCATGACCATGAGTGATCAAAATCCCCTTAATTTGATGAGAAATTTTTTTAATAAAAGACATATCCGGTATTCCTAAATCAACACCTAACAAATCTGCTGGTGGAAAAGAAATCCCACAATCTATTATTAAATAATCTTCTTCATATCCTACTAACATCATGTTTCGGCCTATTTCACCTAAGCCTCCTAAATGGACAATTTTGATTTTGGATTTTGGATTTATGTTCATAATAATTTTATTTGATGATTTTTTTGAGATTTGACTAATTTATAAAGAATTTGATGGATTTGTTCAAAATCATGGAACATTTTTGTTTTGAGGTTTGGGTTATATAAAGCTGCCGCAGGATGATACATAGGAAATACAGTTAAGTGTTTCCATTTATGTGGGAACCCTCTAGATTCACTCATTGTTTTGTCAGGGAAGAACTTTTGAAATGCAAATTTTCCTAACGTGATGATCACTTTAGGGTTGATATATTGAATTTGCATATCTATAAACTGGCTACATTCAAAAATCTCTTCTTTAAATGGATCTCTATTTTTGGGAGGTCTACATTTGATCATATTAGTAATGAAAATATCATTACGGGATAAGTTGATATGGTTTAAAAGCTCATCTAGAACTTTCCCAGCACGACCAATAAATGGTATTCCTTCTATATCTTCATTAGCACCTGGAGCTTCACCGATTAAAAAGATTTCGGCCTTAGAATTTCCTGATCCGGGTACAGTGTAATTACGAGTTTTATGTAAAGAACAATTGGTACAATTTGAGATTAGATCTGATATTACTTCAATTTTAGGGGATTTTTGCAATGAAGATTGTGGATGAATGATAAAATCCTTGAAACTAACTTAAATTGATCGTAACAGTCAAAAAGTTTGAAATCAACTATATGAGGAATGATTTGTATCAAGTAGGAATTCTTGGAGAAAAACTTTCACACTCTTTATCTCCCATTTTTCAAAATGTGGCTTTTGAATATTGTGAAATTCACGCTTCATATGAAGTTTGGGAACTATCTTCTGACCAATTACTTGAACGAGTTAATTTATTAAGACAATCTAATACATTAGGTGCTAACGTAACAATTCCATACAAAGAACTCGCTTATAAAATGGTTGATGAATTAGACGAAACAGCTCTTCAAATTGGAGCAATCAATACTATTGTGAATAATTCAGGTATTTTAAAAGGTTACAATACAGACATAACAGGATTTATCCGTTCTTTAAAGGAAATTGCATCGTTTTCACCATCTGGAAAAAATGTTTTGATTTTAGGTGCAGGAGGTGCAGCTAGAGCAGCTATTTTTGGATTGCTTAATGAAAATGTAAATTCAATTACTGTAGCCAATAGAACAGAGGGTAGGGCGGTGAAGATGTTGGATGATTTTGGGGTAAACAAAGAAATTTTTAAAATCATGTCAATTTATGATGAAAAATTGACTCAAGTTTCACTTAATTCTGACTTGATAATTAATGCGACATCTGTCGGAATGCAGCATTCTGAAATGGAAAATGAAAGCATATTATCTACTCATCAGATTCCTAGTAATTGTGTTGTATATGACATAGTTTACAACCCACTTTTAACCCCACTTTTAAAAAATGCTCAAATTGCTGGAGCCGAAATTATGCAGGGCTTATGGATGTTGATTTTTCAGGGAGTAGATTCTTTTGAATTATGGACAGGGAAATCCGCACCCATTCAAAAAATGTATAAAAAAGCAATGGAAACATTTGATTCTCAACATTGATTTGGTACAGAATCAAGTTTGTTATGGTTGTTAAGTCTTGGTGAATTTTTCTTGTAAATCGTCTAGTATATTTAATGCTTGCATCGGAGTGATTTCATGAATATTAATTTTAGAAAGAAGACGTTTTATTTCATGATTTTCAGAAGGGATTAGAGATAATTGCTTGGATGATTCAAAATGATTCTTATTTGGGTCGGTAGATTTCTCAAAACTTTGTAGTAAATCTTTAGCTCTATCGATAATATCTTTGGGTATTCCGGCTAAATCTGCTACATGTATTCCATAACTTTTTCCTGCTCCACCTGGAGCAATCTTTCTCAAAAAAATTATATTACCTGAATTTTCTTCCACAGTTACTTGAAGGTTTTTAGCATGTTCAAGATTTTCAGCTACGTCAATCATTTCATGGTAATGAGTGGCAAAAATAGTTTTACTTTGAAGGGCAGGATGGTTGTGGATAAATTCAACTACTGATTGGGCTATAGCTAGTCCATCATAAGTGCTAGTCCCTCTGCCAATTTCATCTAATAAGATTAAAGATTGTGACGTCGCATTATTCAGAATACTTGCAGTTTCAACCATTTCAACCATAAATGTAGATTGCCCTACACTAAGATCATCTTGAAGGCCTACTCTAGTAAATATTCTATCTACTAAACCAATTTCTGCAGATGATGCAGGTACAAAACAGCCTATTTGAGCCATTAAAGTAATTAGTCCAACTTGTCGTAAATACGTAGATTTGCCGGCCATATTTGGTCCAGTTAATACATTAATTTTATTTCCATTTCCCCCAATTTTAATATCATTGACGATATATTCATTTCTGGGGACAAGTTTTTCTACTACAGGATGACGGCTATCATTAATTTCTAAATCCAGGTTGTTTGATATTTTGGGCTTAACATAATTGTTGACTGTAGATGCTGTAGTTAGACTACATAACACATCTATTATCGAGACACCTTTTGCAGAATCTAATATTGAATCAATAGACAATGAAATTTGATGACAAATTTGTTTGAAAATGTCATTTTCAATATTTTCTATTTTTTCTTTTGCATTAAGAATTTCATCTTCAAAAATTTTTAACTCTTCGGTAATAAATCTTTCTGCTCCTACTAAAGTTTGTTTTCTAATATATCCTTCTGGTACCTGAGAAAGGTTGCTTTTACTAATTTCAATATAGTATCCAAACACTCTGTTGAATCCTATTTTTAAAGATTTGATCCCACTTTTCTGTTTTTCTTTATTTTCAAGGTTAGCGATAGATGTTTGAGAATTTTGAGAAATTTTAATTAAATTGTCTAATTCTTTTGAAAATCCTTTTTGTATTGTTTTACCATTTCCAATTAGTGTAGACGCATCGTTATTAATAGAAGAGGAAATTAAATGGATAATATCTGAATGAGAATTTAATGGTGAATTTAGCCATGCTAAGTTGGATGTTTTGCTGTTTTGAAGGATTTGTTTTATTTTACAAATTCCTTTAAGGCTACTAGAAATGGCTAATAAATCTCTCGGATTTGCGGATCCAGAATTAACTTTTGAAATCAATCTTTGTAAATCAGAGATAGTTTCTAGTTGGTCTGAAATCTTCTTAAGAATTTCAGGAGAATTTTTGAATTCAGAGATAGTGTTAGAGCGTTGATAAATTTCACTGATGTCTAATAAAGGTTGGCTAATCCAATTTCTTAAAAGTCTACTGCCCATTGGTGTATGAGTAAAATTTAAGATGTTGAATAAAGAGTGGTTTTTCGATTCTGATCTACCTGCCTTGAAAAGTTCAAGATTGTTGATTGTCTGACTATCTAAAGTCATGAAAGCCTTGGTTGAAAATGTTTTTAAATTTGTGATGTTAGGAATAGATAAAGGTTGATTCTTTTGTACATATGAAATTATTCCAGCACATGCTCTTGTAGCTAGATCTAATTGAGAGCATCCAAATGCCTCAAGAGATTTAACTTGAAAATGTTTTTTTAAGATTTCTTGCGCCGATTCGAGATACGGGATTATCGAATGTTCTTCTCTGATTATATGAAGAGATTGGTTTTGGAAATTGAATTGTGATTTATTTGAAACTACTATTTCTTTAGGGTTAATCCTTGCTATCTCAGATTGTAAATATTCTATAGGAACTTCAGTGGTTAAAAATTCACAGGTTGTGATATCTATGTAAGCTATTCCTACAGATTGATCATCAGTAACTAAACACATCAGAAAATTATTTAAATTTTTATCAATTAAATTGTCTTCTATTACAGTTCCTGCTGTCACAACTCTAACAACTGACCTGTCAACAATTCCTTTTGAATCTTTTGGATCACTGGTTTGTTCGCAAATAGCTACTCTGTAACCATTATTAATTAATTGAGGTAAATAATTGTCTATAGCATGAAAGGGAATCCCTGCTAGAGGAATTTTGTTTCCTTTACCCATTTCTCTAGAAGTCAGTGCAATTTGTAATTCTTTAGATAAAATTTTGGCGTCATTGTCAAAAGTTTCATAAAAGTCGCCCATTCTAAAAAAAAGAATCTCATTAGGGTAATCATCTTTGATTTTCAGGTATTGGATTCTAGCGGGTGTCGTCATAGAATTTTAACTAATAGTAACAGTTTGATGAGTATTTGAAGATTCGTACACACCCAATGCTATTTTTAAAACGTGAGTAGAAAAATCTATATCCATGTCAATATGAGAGTCATTGTTGATTGAGTCTATAAATGCGTGTGCTGCACCCTTAAACCCTGAAATCCAATCAGAATCAATTTGATGGTGAGTTGATTTGTCACCATTAAAAACAATTAATGGAGGTAAATCTAGCATCTCACCCGTACATCGGGTGATCCAAATTGTTCCCTCACTACCAATTATTTCAAAGAATTCGTCTACTGAGTAATATTTTGATCTTAAATACATTTCCGGAGAAGATGCATAATCAATAGAGACTAGACATTTTTTATTTTTAACTTCAAAAATTGTAGAGCTAGGTGTTTCGTCAATAAAATCTTCATTTTTAGATACAAAAGCTGAAATTTTAGAAATTTCCCCGACAAGATTTACAGCGGTAGCGTAATGATGCCACCCACCATCGTAAAGGCCACCTCCGGGATTTTTGTTTGAGTCTCTGCGCCAAATGTTTGTATCATTTTCTAGCTTATATGAATTTGAAGATTTGCCCCTAAGATGCCGAATTCTAATCATGTTAGGTTCTCCTATCGCACCATCATTGATTAGTTGTTTAGCTTTAATTATGGGAGGGTAATATAAATAATTTTCAGTAATTCGAAACTTGGAGGTTGATGTTTTTACTGCTGAATTGATTCTTTTAGCTTCATCTAATGTAGTGGATAAAGGTTTTTGGCAAGAAACGTGCTTATTTGAATTTAATGCTTTTATTATTTGTTCTGAATGAAGAAAAGTTGGGGTTAATATTTCTATTGCGTCCATGTCAGTATTGGAAATAAATTCATCAAAGTTTGTGAAAATTTGAGGGTTAATTCCCCATTGGTTTGATCTAGATTCTGCTCTTTCGTATTGAGTGTCGCATAAACTAACGATTTCGCAATTAGAATTTTCTAAGTATCCTGGGACATTTAATTGTGAAATAGCTCCACAGCCAACAATACCGAGTTTGATTTTTGTCATATCGACTCCATTAGATATAGTTTAGTCGTCTTTCCAAAATCTTTCCTCTAGAAATTCAAAAGATAGATTTGAAACTTTTGTTTTCACGTCTTCTATCATTCCAGGATGGCCGCAAGCATATACCATTGTGTTACTTGGAGAAAGATTTAAAGAGTTAATTTGATCAACTATAATATTGTTCACTCTACCCGTAATTCCATTCCAATACGAATTTTTTATATCATCTGGTCTACTAATTGTAGGAACGAAATGTAATAATTCAGGATGGGATTTCATCAATTTAAAGAACTCATTGTCATACACAAATTCATCAAAATAGCTTGCACCTTCAAGAATGTAAAATTTATGGCCTATTTTGTTTTGATGTATGTAGTTTCTAATAATGCTTACATATGGAACTATACCTGTAACAGTTCCAACAAAAAGTTGATTAGGGTGATTTTCTTTTAATGTGAAGATTCCTTTCGCTCTTGGTCTAATAGTGACCAAATCCCCAGTTTTTAAATTCCATAATTGAGGTGTTAAAACTCCTCCATCATTCTCTGGAACTAGTTCAATGAATAATTCTAAGAATTCTTCATGAGGTGAAGATGCAATTGAGTATGCTCGTTCTATTTTATTTTTACCAATCGTACAATATTGACCAGGTGTAAAATCGAAATTAGCAGGTTTTTTTAACCAAATAATTCTTAAGTCGTCAGTTTTGTTTTCATAGTCAATTACAGTAGTTGTAGGTAAGTGATTGTTTTTATTGAGCTTTTGAATAGTCAAACTATCTCCAATAAAAATTACTCAGGCTTTTCAATCCGTACGGGAATTAAATTTAGTTGGTCAAAATGCAACATGGGGTCTTCAGTTTTGTGTTCTTGAACCTTTTCTATAATTGAACCAAAGAGTTGGGTTGTAGAAACAATTCCAGAGTTAATGCCGTTGAGATGTGCAATTCCAGATAGCTCAAAATTATCTCCAATAATTTTGATGGAATCTCCCTCAAGAATATTGTTGTTTAAAGCATCTTGAGAGTTTAATTCAATAATTTCATTTCTAGTAATGGAGTTTTTGTCATTGATCAATTGGATTTTTGCGTCTGATTTTGATTCTTCTAAAATTCGGCCTCTAGTTAGAATCATGGGGAATTCATCACTAGAAATAGAATTGAGATTTAGTGAAATGTTTATAGGTTTAAATTTTAAATTTCTTTTTACTGAATAAATTTGGCCACTTTGAGAAATCTTTTGAAAGTTAATATCATTAGTTGATAGTAAAAATGGACTTAATTCTTTAAAAACTTCTTCAGAATTGGAATAATTGAAATTGTTAGCCCCCATTCTAGTGGCTAGCTGGCATAATATTCTCCAATCCTCATCTTCATCAAACTTATTACCTAGGGCTGGATTAACTTTATGGATTCTTCTCTCAAGGTTAGTAAACGTACCATCTTTTTCAGCAAATAGACTAGATGGGAATACTACGTCAGCTTTAGCTGTAAATTCATTTTCAAAGCTTTCGTGCACCACCAAAAATTCTACTTTATCTAGTGCGTTTTTAATTTTTTGACCAGATTCTGAAGAAATAGATGCTTGATTACCTATGATATGTAAGGCTTTAATGTCACCTGTTTGGCAAGCGTTGTCTAATTCTCCTAATCCTATTCCAGTTTCTGAGATATGGGAGTATCCAGGTCCAAAATTAGGTACACAACCCATATCTCTAGCACCCTGTTCATTAGGCCCAGTGAATAATGGGTAAATTCCTGAACCAGGGTTTTCAACATTTCCTGTTAATAAAGCTAAATCAATTATTGCTGTCGATGTAGATTCCTTGATTTCAGAAGAAATTGTATCCAAAGAATATAAAAACGATGTGGCTGTAGATTCTGAAATTGTTTTTGCTAAATCTTGGATTTCTTCTTGGGAAACTCCAGTTTCTTTAGATACTCTACTAAGGTCAAAGTCCCAAACAGAGCTTCTGAACTCATCAAAATTTTCACAAGATTTTGATGCGAAATCATGGTTTTCTAAGGATTGATCTATTATTGATCTAATGATTCCACCAATTAAGATATGTTCTGTATTGATGTTTGGTTTTATCCAATGGTCTGCAAATCTTGATAGTTCAGTTTCTCTTGGGTCGATAATTATAGCTTTTGACCCTTTTGAGATAGCTTGTTTTATTGGGACACCTAATACATTGTGTTGTTCTGTAATATTTGAAGAAACTATCACAAATAAGTCTGTTTTCAATAAGTTCCATATAGTATTTGTGGCAGAAGAATGTCCAATCATAGAAGATAAATTATCAAATATTTCTGAGTTAGTATTTGAAGAGAAATCAATATTGTTGGACTGCATTATTTGTCTTGTGAATTTCTGTGCTATGAAATGATCTTCATTAGTGCCTCTGTCAGATGATATTAATGAATACGAATTTCCTTTAAGTTGAGATAGTTTTGAGGCCACTAAATCTAAGGCTTCAGGCCATGATGCTTCAACTAATTCTCCGTTCTTTTTGATTAAAGGGGTTTTTATTCTATTTCTGTTGTTGGCATAATCCAGTCCGAATTTTCCTTTGAAGCAAGTCATGCCTTGATTAGCTTCTGCTTCGCGTACTGGAATTGAGCGAATTAATTTATTCCTTTTATTTATGTCTAAAGATGTTTGGCATCCAACAGGACAATGTGGACATGTTGTTGTGGTTTTGACTTCAGCTTTATCCCATTTGTAATCCCGCTCAACTATCGCTCCCGTGGGACAAACATCTATGCATGCTCCACAAAACTCACATCCGGACTCTAATAGAGATATTCCTTTAGATGTGCCTATAATACTTCTGCCTGATCTCTCTTTTAGTGTTATCGCTTGATCGACTCTTACTTCATCACAAGCTCTTACACACCTAGAGCAAACAATACACAAATTCATATCCATATCCCAAAAAGGGTCTTTAACCTCTAATGGCAGATGTCGGTTGTTGTAAGTCAATGGGGTTGTTAATTCCATTTCCATGTATCTCACAGTATCTTTAAGTTCACACCTTTCATTTTTAGGACAAGTCACGCATCTATCATTCACGGTTACATGCCTTAGACATACGTCAGTGGGACCGCAAAGATCAATTCTGTGACAATTTAAACATCCGTGAGGATGCTCTGAAATAAGTAATTCCATGATCCCTTTGCGAAGAGAAATTAATTCGTCAGTATTTGTCTCGACTCTCATGCCTTCGGAAATTGGAGTTGTGCAGGAAGCTGGACTTCCAGGCAATGATCTGTATGATCCATCTGGAGTAGGAGCCTCTGCTTTTACTACGCACATTCTGCACGCACCATAAGGTTTCATACCAGGGTAATAACATAAATATGGTATGTACATTCCATTGTCCATAGCAGCTTGAATAATCATGCTTCCTGGTTGTGCCTGGATTTCCTTCCCGTCAATAGTTAAGTTGATTTTTTCAGTCATTTTTTACTCCAACGACAAAGTCTTGAGCATATGGGCGGGTATTTTTAGGAACAATTTTAGGATTGTTACAAGATCCTGTTGGACAGATTCCATCTTCGATATGTGACCGAAAATCTTTTTCAAAGTGAGTGATTGCAGATCTAATTGGACCAAATCCTAGTTGGCCATGTCCACAAAGAGATCCTGCTTCCATTGTTCCGCCCACACTTTTCATTAAGTCCATATCTCCATCTTGACTTTCAAAATTAGAAATTCTTTCGACAATTTCTAATAAGTGCTCCATTCCTAACCTGCAGGGGAAACATTTTCCGCATGATTCAAATTGGCAAAATGCAACTAGAATTCTTGTCAGGTCTACTGCGCAAACTTCATTACTGCCAACAATGATGCCCCCAGATCCGAATATGGCTCCTGCTGCTCTCATTTCATCAAAATCAATGTGGATGTCTGTACTGTCAGGGCCCAGTACCCCACCTAATGGCCCTCCAGTTTGTAGTAGTTTTAGGGTTTGATGTTCTTTCATGCCACCACCTAAATCATCAATTACTTGTTTTAATGTTAGCCCCATTGGTACTTCATATAATCCCGGTTTATTAACGTCACCGCTCAAGCAAACTATGGCTGTACCTGTACTTTTATTTACTCCTATAGAAGAGAACCATTCAGCTCCTTTTGAAACAATTTCGGGAGTGTATGACAAAGATTTCACATTGTTAATATTACTTGGCTTGCCCCATACTCCAAATGCAGCTGGAAATGGTGGGCGATACCTGGGCATAGATCTTTTCCCCTCTACTGCTTCCATCAATGCTGTCTCTTCTCCAGCAACATATGATTCACCTGTTAATGAAACTTCGATGTCGAAGTCAAATCCCGAACCAAATATGTTTTTACCCAATATCCCTAGCTCTTTGGCCTGCTTAATGGCTTCTTCTGTTCTATTAATAGGTCCGTTGTGACCATGTCTTATGAATACGATTCCGTTACTTGCTCCAGTGGCATATCCAGCAATCAATAATCCTTCTAAAAGAGTGTGTGGGTCGCTTTCCAGGATCCCTTTATCGTTAAATGCTCCTGGGTCACCTTCTTCACAATTACAAAGTATGTATTTTGTTGGGTTTGAGGATCCTACTAAAAAGCTCCATTTAACTCCTGTTGGAAATGCAGCTCCTCCTCGACCTCTTAACCCAGAATTTTTTACTTCATCGATTACATCTGATGGTTCCATGGATGACAGAGCTTTATGTAATCCTCCATACCCTCCGTTAGCAATATATTGAAGAATGTCTCCTGGTGATGTGTGTCCTGCGTTTCTAAGAGCAATTCTTTCTTGGAGTGCAATTCCAGGTAAAGAGTTAAGGTCAGGTTCATTAAAATTTGGTCCTTCTGAACCGAGATATCCTAATGTTGAAGTGGTGTCAATTTTATTATTGATTAAATATTCTTCAACTATTGTGTTTAT
>CEQQ01066729.1_pt1 | contig 13800 bp, 9 predicted proteins | sample 531041 | NCBI WGS metagenome assembly CEQQ01 (sample SAMEA2621222, study PRJEB7988) | marine metagenome | biome: marine biome (ENVO:00000447); feature: deep chlorophyll maximum layer (ENVO:xxxxxxxx); material: "saline water (ENVO:00002010), including plankton (ENVO:xxxxxxxx)" | depth 150 m | reverse complement strand
GCGCTTGCCGCAGCTGGTGTCGAAATGAAACAAGGCGACATACGCGACTATGGCAGATTAGCCACTGTCGCCGCATCGCATGATGCCATTGTTCACACCGCTGCTGTTGCAGGTGTGTGGGGGCCAAGGAAACTATTTCATTCGATCAATGTGGATGGCACCACCAATGTGATCCAGGCGTGTCGAGAACTGGGAATCTCCAAACTCGTTTTCACAAGTAGCCCGAGTGTTACCTTTGATGGTGAACATCAACGTAATTTAGGGGAGTGTGCAGACTATCCAACTAAATGGCTGGCTCATTATCCTCACACCAAAGCGCTTGCCGAACAGGCAGTGCTCGATGCAAATAGCAGCGATCTGGCCACCGTTGCATTGCGCCCCCATCTAATCTGGGGTCCTGGGGATCCGCATCTGATTCCACGCGTTCTTGACCGTGGCAGCCGTAATCGACTGCGGATAATCGGTGAGGGCTCGAATCAAGTTGACATGGTCTATGTTGATAACGCTGCCCAGGCACACTTGTGCGCCTTGAAGTCCCTTGAAATAGGATCGCTGATTAGTGGTAAGTCCTATTGGGTAACACAACAACAACCGGTAAAGCTCTGGGATTGGATCAATGAAATCCTTACGCTAGCAGGCATTCGCAATGTCAAATCCAAGGTAAGTGCGAAACTCGCATATCGCATCGGAGGCAAACTCGAATTCGTTTACAAAGTACTGAGAATCCAGTCTGAACCACCCATGACTCGATTTGTTGCTAAGCAGTTATCCACCGATCATTACTTTGATAACTCAGCCGCCCGTGATGAACTCGGATTTAAACCACAAATATCGACACAGGACGGCATGTTACGGTTGGCTGAGTGGATTCGTAACACAAAAGCAGACTAATCTGCCCCTAGTCAACAGATTGACTAATTCATGTAATAATACGTACTTAGATCAACTCAAATTCTGAGCTTCTCGTCAGATCAATTCAGTGACCGCCGCAGAACAAAAGCCAAACGAACAACGCATTGTCATCACAGGTATCGGCCTGACGTCGCCGTTAGGTGATGATCTGGCGACACTACGCCAGAACTTACTCGCCGGTAAAAGCGGAGTAAGCCCTTACAACATCCGCTATGTCGGCGACACACTTGCTGGCATCTGTGAATTTGACACTTCAAAGCACCAGACGCGGAAGGAATTGCGACGCGGAACGAGAGCCGGCAGCATCGCAACATATTGTTGCAATGAATCAGTCATAAATAGCGGACTCGACTGGGAAAACATCGACAAGTCACGTGTTGGAATCTACCTCGGAGTAACAGAGCACGGAAATGTCGAAACCGAAAACGAAGTCTATGAGCTTCAGCAATTTGATTACGACGTTAGTGTCTGGAACCACTTCCATAATCCTCGAACGGTCGCTAACAATCCGGCAGGTGAACCGGCGCTGAATATGGGTATCACCGGACCACACTACACCGTCGGTGCCGCATGTGCTGCAGGAAATGCTGGATTCATTCAGGGCGCACAGATGCTGATGCTCGGCGACTGCGATGTTGCACTGGCTGGCGGTGTGAGTGAAAGCATCCATACGTTCGGTATTTTTGCCAGCTTCAAGAGTCAGGGCGCGCTGGCCAACCATTCCAACCCCTCCAAAGCATCACGTCCGTTTGATATCGATCGCAACGGAATCGTCGTAAGCGAAGGCGGCTGCGTATACACCCTTGAACGCAGATCCGACGCACTCGCACGGGGTGCGACGATGTACGGTGAATTGATCGGCTACGCCATCAACACGGATGCAACAGACTTCGTGTTACCCAATCCTCAACGTCAAACCGAGTGTGTGCGACTTGCCCTATCACGAGCCGGATTAAGCGCCGACCAGATTAGCATCGTCTCCACCCATGCAACGGGAACAACGAGCGGAGACATCCAGGAGTCTGCCGCGTTACGCACCATATTTGATGAACACCCCACGGTGCACATCAACAATACAAAGAGCTTTTTCGGGCACGCCATGGGTGCTGCAGGTGCTCTGGAATTAGCCGGAAATCTTCCGTCATTTGATGACAATACTATTCACGCAACGATCAACGTGGATAATCTCGATCCGGAATGTGCGTTAGCAGGCTTGGTAATGAATCAACCTCGCGAAACAACCTCAGTAAACTATGTGCTTAATAACTCTTTTGGCATGTTAGGTATCAATAGCACGCTGATTATCGGTCGCCCTTAATTCGCCTGCCTCAAGAAACATCTGAGCCACAAACACTGTTTTTGTAGGCAGCTTATCTGCTTTACCATTCCCTCTAGAATTCGAATTGCCCTACTAGGTTTAATTTGACATTAGGGTTAAGATTCATGCTTCGGTAGTCAAAGAATTTAGCGATATACATGTGCTTGCGCATGGGAGAAAGAACGGAATGACCCCTGCTGAAATCCGCGATGCTATCACGGACATCCTGGCAACGATTGCGCCTGATGACAACGTCGAAGAAATAAGCGATGACGTTGAATTCCGCGAACAGTTGGAGCTGGATAGCATGGATTTTCTGGATATCGTAATGGAATTGAGAAAGCGGTTTCGCATTCAGGTTCCCGAGGAAGATTACCCTCAGTTGGTAAGCATGTCGTCTACTGTTGCTTACCTAGAACCACGTATGAACGAACACTAATTCACCGTTCCGCCGTTGCTCGAGGCGACTAAACGTGGCACATTTCGATGCGATTATTATTGGCGCAGGCATGTCAGGCCTTGCTGCCGGAATCCGCGCTGCTTATTACGAGAAGAAAGTCTGTATTCTCGAACGCCATTACACGATTGGTGGTCTGAATTCATTCTACCGATTACGAAAACGTGACTACGATGTCGGGTTGCATGCAGTCACCAACTACACACCGAAAGGCACCAAGCACGGACCTCTGGCTAGATTACTGCGCCAATTGAGGTTTCGATGGGATGAATTCGACCTTGCCCAGCAAAATTACTCCGCCGTGCAATTCCCAGATAAGCAACTGAAGTTTTCCAACGATTTGGAATTATTACGAAGTGAAGTTTCTAGAGAATTCCCAAGTCAAATTGATAACTTCGAACGGCTGCTTACTGAGTTAGTTGACTATGACGACCTTGCACCAGAACACTTCAACACCGATACGAGAGAGTGGCTCAGCGAAATAATCAGTGATCCGCAGCTCGTAGAAATGATCCTGTGTCCGGTTATGTGGTACGGAAATGCCCGGGAGCACGACATGGATCTCGGTCAGTTTTGCATCATGTTTCGCAGCCTATTTCTCGAAGGATTTGCGAGACCGTTTGAAGGCGTTCGTTTGATATTGCGTAAGCTCGTAAAGAAATTTCGAGAGCTTGGCGGTGAATTAAAGCTTCGGCACGGTGTATCTCAGATCGAAGTTGAAAACGGTACCGCCACGGGTGTGGTTCTTGATGATGGCACACAACTCACCGCAGATGCTATCCTCTCATCGGCCGGAGCTGTTGAAACCATGCAGTTATGTGGACAAGAAGAAAGCACGGTTGCTAAAACTGTCGGTCAAATGTCCTTTATCGAGTCCGTGGCTTCGCTGAATTGTGAACCCAAAGATCTCGGACATGATGCGACGATTATCTTCTTCAACGACAGTGATACATTTCACTGGGAACGACCTCACGACGGCTTGTGTGATATACGAACGGGGGTTATTTGCTCGCCCAACAATTACCAGTACGCCCCGTCGCATGGTCCCTTGCCTGATGGCGTCATGAGGATTACTGCCATCGCTGATTACGATCAGTGGAACGCACTGAGTGACTCGGAATATCAATCCGCCAAAATCGAATGGCAACAGCGAGCTATAGACTCGGCAGTTCGTTTTGTTCCGGATTATCAGCCGCAGATAATCGATACGGACATGTTTACCCCTACTACGATTAGAAAATTTACCTGGCATGATAATGGTGCCGTCTACGGTGCTACGAAAAAGTGGTTTAGCGGTCAGTCAAGCGTAAAAAACCTATATCTTTGTGGTACCGATCAAGGGTATGTTGGAATCATCGGCTCCATCGTCAGCGGAATCATGATTGCAAATCAATACGTACTGCAGTAGTCAGGTGTTGACCGGAGCCAAATCCCGTCGACAATCAAGAAATACGCTGTAACTCACTGCGCTTCATTTCACGAAGCAAACCTTTGATCACTCCATGCCCAAAGATTTTCTAAAAGACGCTTCAGATCATTACGATGTCATCGTAATCGGTAGCGGTCTCGGTGGACTGACCACCGCCAATGTCCTTGGAAGGGCCGGTTATAGTGTGCTGTTGCTGGAACAACACTATAAACTTGGAGGCATGGCGACCTGGTTCAAGCGACCTGGCGGCCACATCTTTGATATATCCCTGCACGGCTTCCCGTACGGCATGGTCAAAAGTTGCCGTCGCTACTGGAATCAGGATATTTCTGATGCAATTGTGCCACTTCGAAACGTGCGTTTTGATAACCCGATGTTTTCGCTAACGACTACGTACAATCGCGAAGATTTCACCAAACTGCTTTCAAGTGACTTTGGAGTTCAGAAAGAGACGACCGAGGAATTCTTCTCCACCGCCCGAAATATGAATTTCTATGATGACAACAAAATGACAACGGGCGAGTTGTTTGAGAAGTTCTTCCCCGGCCGTGAGGATATCCACCGGTTGTTAATGGAACCGATCGTCTATGCAAACGGCTCAACGCTTGAAGACCCGGCCATAACATACGGTATCGTGTTTTCAAACTTCATGAACAAAGGTGTATATACGTTCGAAGGTGGAACGGATCTGCTCGTTGAAAAGATGCATGCGGAATTACTTTCTAACAACGTCGATGTTCGCATCAATACGGATGTCTCACGCATTATGGTCGAGCGTGGCAAGGTGGTTGGAGTGGAAGTAAACGGTAGACAAATCAAAACGGGAGTGGTTGTATCAAACGCAAATCTCCTTTCCACCGTTTTCAAGCTGGTTGGTGAAGAACGATTCGATTCCGACTTCATTGAAAAGACACGGGATGTACGGCTAAACAACTCGAGCACACAGGTTTACATGGCCTTATCACCGGACGACTCCATTGACGAATCTACTGGTGACTTGTTGTTCAGCTCCACAGCTGATCGATTCCAAACAGACTTACTGCTGAGTCGTGATATCAGCAGCCGTACATTCTCGTTTTATTATCCGCGAACACGGCCACAAGGCCGACCTCGATGCCTCATCGTTTCAAGTACAAACGCAAACCATGAAGATTGGGAGGGCTTGTCCAAAGAAGATTACGAAGCAGAAAAGGACGATTTGATCGAGACAACTCTCGATGCTCTCGACAAATACGTACCCAATGCTCGTGAACGGATCGTCTACACCGAAGCATCTACGCCGATTACGTTTCAGCATTACACCAAGCACATTGATGGGGCGAGCTTTGGAACAAAATTTGAAGGGTTGGAGATAAGCAGAGGGCTGCCGGACCAAATCGACGGATTGTATCATGCTGGCAGTGTAGGAATCATCATGTCCGGTTGGCTCGGTACGATTAACTATGGAGTCATCGTCGCCAACGACGTTGATGCAAAATTAATGAAATCGGCGAGCACATCTTACGATTCCGGTGTTTCATCAACAGCTACCGCATAAATAACACAACTCCGAAATTTCACTGATGCCCGATATCAAAACGCTAATCCCTCATCGCGAACCGATGTTGCTTGTTGATGAAATTATCTCGATAACAGATGACCAAATAACTTGCTCCAAGGAATTCCGAGCTGACGAGTACTTCTTTCAGGGACACTACCCGGAACATCCAATCGTTCCCGGAGTGATTCTTTGTGAAGCAGCCATGCAGGCAGGCGCCGCGCTGTTATCCGCAAAACTAGCCAACGACGCCGCTCCCGGTGTGCCAGTAGCGACCCGAATTAACGATGTACGTTTCAAGAAGATAATCTCACCAGGTGATCGCATCGAGATCCATGTAACCCTTGATGATCAGGTTAGTAGTGCATTTTTCATGACGGCGCGAGTTACACTCGATGGTAAAATGGCAGTTCGGTTCACATTCGCTTGCACAGTAGCACCACCTACCTAATCCAATGGCTATGAGTGATTTTCTACAACTGAATAACAAGACCATCGTCGTGTTTGGAGTGGCAAACCGAAAGAGTATTGCCTACCACGTTGGAAAGTCGCTAGAAGAATCCGGTGCAAATGTCATCTATGTGGTGCGTAGCGAACAACGAAAGGATGAACTCAGTGCCAAACTACTGTCGGACCGCGTGATTCATGTATGCGACGTTGAGCATCCTGACCAGATTTCAGCACTGACCAAGTCGCTGTCAGCATCAGAAATAACCGTCGACGGGCTCATTCACAGTATTGCCTTTGCTGATTACGGTGATGGCCCGAAAGCATTCCACGAAACAGGCAAGGATCAATTCCTTCGCGCAGTTGACGTATCATGCTATTCACTGATCGCCATCAGCAACGCCTTACGTGAGTTGATGAATAAAGATGCAAGCGTTGTGACCATTTCAATCTCCACGACAACGATGGCCAGCGAAAACTATGGTTTCATGGCACCTGTAAAAGCTGCACTTGATTCATCACTCGCGTTCCTGACCAAGTCGTTTAGTAACTTCTCGAGCATTCGTTTTAATGCTGTCGGACCGTCACTTTTGAAGACATCCGCATCAGCCGGAATACCAGGCTATGTAGATTCCTACCTGTTCGCCGAACAAGTAATCCCGCGTGGACGTGCCCTAGAAACTCAGGAAGCTGCTAACGTCGCGCTATTTCTGCTCAGCCCACGAAGTAGTGGCATCACTGCACAGACGATTGTCGTTGATGCAGGCATGTCAATTAACTATTTCGACCAAAACATCGTTAAGAACGCTCTCGGAAATCTAGTTGACTAAGCGTCATGCCTAGATGCCGTTCATAATGAATGCCTAAACCCCATCCGTTTAGCTGGAATCGATAAGCTCACATGACAAAGATACGTCCAAATATCCTGTGGTATTGCACCGATCAACAACGCTTCGACACCATCGGTGCACTCGGAAATCCGCACGTTGTCACACCCACGATTGATGAACTGGTCGAAAATGGAGTCACTTTTACGCACGCATACTGCCAAAGCCCCATTTGTACACCGTCGCGGTCTAGCTTCTTGACCGGTCTATATCCTTCCAAATTGCACAACACACGAAACGGCAACGACACTTTTCCTGAATTCCCGCCGCTAGTCACAAAGCTGATTTCTGATAGTGGATATACATGCGGATTGATCGGGAAATTCCACCTGACCAGTTCCGGACATCGTACAGAGCCAAGGCTCGATGATGGCTACTCCTATTGGATGTTCAGCCACGCACCTCGCGATGACTGGGAAGAGGGACATGACTACGGTGACTGGGTACGCAGTCGTGGAGGCGACCTCGACGCGATGCGATTAAGCAACGATCGCGTTTCACCGGAGTTTCATCAAACCACGTGGGCTACTGAATGTGCGCTTGAGTTCATTGATCAACCGCATGATGACCCTTGGCTGCTTTCAGTGAACATCTATGATCCGCATCCTCCTTTTATTCCACCCAAGATTTACGCCGATCAGTTTGACAAGTCCGAAATGCCCGGACCACACTTTCAAGACTCTGATTTAGAATTACAACGCAGCCTCGCATCCGTTGACTTTCAAGGGGATCCGCTGCCCCCGGAAGGCCATGATGCCTTTCAAATGCAGGCGAATTATTATGCCATGATCAAGCAGATTGATGACCAATTCAATCGCATCATGCAGTGCCTTGAGGCAACCGGACAACTCGAGAATACCGTGATCATCTTTACCAGCGATCACGGCGAAGCCATGGGGGATCATGGTCTGATGCAAAAAGGATGCCGGTTCTATGAAGGTCTCGTACGTGTACCGCTGATCTTTTCGTGGCCTGGTCGATTTCTCCAAAACGTGCAGCGGCATGCCTTAGTTGAACTGCTGGATAAGACGCAGACCATCCTGGATCTGGCTGGAATTGAACAACCGGAGTATAGCCAGGGTTTGAGCCTGTTACCGCTGCTAACAAATGAAACAAGCGATGATCACCTTCGCGACTTTGTACGCTGTGAGTACTTTGATGCTCTTGATCCACATTTCACCGGTGGCACAGGTACATTTGCAACCATGTATCGAAATCGACGGTACAAGCTTAGCGTCTACCACGGACACCAGTTGGGAGAACTTTACGATCTCGAAGCAGATCCGTGGGAACATAACAACCTGTGGAACAGCCCGGATCATCAACAGCTAAGACATGAACTGCTCTATGCCAGTTTCGATGCCCACGTCATGCTAACGACAGATGTCGGCTCCGAACGCATTGCTCCGATGTAACTACATAGGAGCACACTCGCCATCAGTCATTGGCGGTATCTGCAATGTGCTATAGTTTACCGGTGTCTACCTGTGTCATCGCACTTCTCAATTGGTAACGGTCAGGCAAAATGCACAATCGACTTGGACCTTATCTCATAGACGAGCAAATCGGTCGCGGTGGCATGGGGATCGTCTATTCCGCACACCATGAAGATTCAGCAGAGAAGGTCGCCATCAAGGTGCTTCCCGGTGGCTTTAGTACCGATGAGTCTTTTCGAGTACGTTTTGAATCCGAAATCGATGCACTTAAACATCTAAACCATCCAAATATCGTCCAGATTCACGGCTTTGGTGAACAAGACGGCGAACTCTTTTATGTAATGGAATTCATAGAGGGTCGCTCTCTGTATGACATCATCAAGCATGATGGTGCACTACATTGGCAAGATGTCATGCGCTTTTCTATCAGTATTTGTAAGGCACTAAAACACGCACACGACCGTGGAATCATCCACCGCGATATTAAACCGGCCAATTTACTGCTGACAACAGAGGGTGATGCAAAGTTACTCGATTTCGGAATTGCAAAACTCTACGGTTCAAACAATCTCACTGCAGATCATGCCATTGTCGGAACGGCAGATTATATGGCTCCGGAACAAACAGAAGGTGCACGGCCATCAGCGAATTCCGATCTGTTTAGCCTGTCTTCATCGATGTATGCCGCGTTGTGTGGAAAACCGCCTTTCTCTGCACCAAATGTGCCTGCGATCATACACAAGGTTCGTTTCGAAGAACCCGTACGCATTGGCAAAAGAGTTGACGACCTGCCTGTCGATGTTGACCACCTCATTCATTCCGGCTTGGTCAAAGACCCTGCAAAACGGATCCCCACCGCAATGGCGATGATGCATCAGATGCAGGCAATTCTTGATGGCTTTAAGCAACTCATGCCGCGACAAACGCCAGGAATCGAACTGCTTACATCAGATCCTACGACTGAAGTTCTTCCCGAAGTATCACAGGATCACTCCAAGTCACTCGACGATCAAACAGTTACCGGAGACTATGATAGTCCGCCTCAACAGTTCGACGAAACCATCACCACATCCACAGGCCCAACAACGTCACCGACAGGCGAAAGTGAAAGACGAACTCACTATACGGAAGTGGACATGGATGCCAGCTTAGAATCTGAATCTGTTGATGCCGATAAAGCAGGTGCTGTACTAGCCATCATACTGCTCCTCATTATGGTTTCCGGATTGGCTTATGGAGTCTGGTATCAACTGCGACCGCTTGATTCCAACCAATTGATTACTGAGATTGAAGCTACATCAAGCCAAAATGAAAAACTTCGGTTAATGAGCGAGTTCATCAGCCGTTTTCCAGAACATGAAAAGGCTGCAACAATTGAGTCGGTATTTCATCGACTGAAGGCGCAAGATGAATTGCAACGTTTTCGCAAACGAGTGCTCAATAGCAAAATCACCACTGGGTTAAGTGCGAATGAGCTTAGAATTCGCGAAATCTGGAAAAGCGAAGATACGGCCGAAAAACGCATTGGCTCGTTATTGGGATTCACACTAATGGGAGAATCCGGTTCCTTGATTCCACCGCTTGCTCAACAGCTAATTGATGAATTGCAAGCGGAAGAAGACCAAAGAAGATCGCAGATTCAAACCCAGATTTCTGATCAGATCAAGCAACTACAGGCCATGCTTAAGACCGATCCGGAGAAGGCACAACAAGTTATCAGTGGTTTGATTAAGGCTTACGGCGATTTAGCCTGGTTGGATGACGAGATGAACACATTGAGAGAAATGGCCGAGTAGTAGCTCGTATACTCGAAAGTGTTTACCGAAAGTCACGTGAACGTATGACGTTACCAGTAATATAAGGTTCCAAATCTTCCAGCTTTCGTACGACAACGTGAATCACCGAATGTTCTGACTGAACGGTACCACTTACCATCCAAGTATTTGAAAGCCTCGCGATCTTGTAGAATCGCTCCCAGATATTCTGATACACCACGAGATTGATGGTTCCTGTTTCATCTTCTAACGTGACAAATGTAACGCCTTTGGCTGTACTCGGACGTTGCCGAAAAACCACCAAGCCTGCCACCTGAACTGCGTCTCCGGTTTCCCTGTTGAGTAAGTCCTTTGATGACAATACACCCAGTTGATTAAGCCGGTCTCTGCAAAACTCAACCGGATGTCCCTTTAGCGAAAGGCCGGATGTCCGATAATCCATCTCTACCTGTTCTGATGGTTTCATTACAGGTAATTCCAAGTCAGGTTCATCATCTGTAATGTTGGCAAATAATGGCATTTCGTGTTTAGCATCCTGCTGTGCCATTGCTTCCCAAAGTGCATCGCGTCTTGGTTGCTCCAGGCTTGAAAAAGCATCTGCTTCGGCAAGTTTCATCATTGCTTTACGTGAAACATCGGCCCTTCGCTGCAAATCCTGTTGTGAGGCAAAGTTACCAGATCGCCGAGCATCACTAATCCGATCAGCGACCACCTTCTTCATCCCGACAATCACTCGGAATCCAAGTCGCAAGGCAGGTTGTGTACCAACTCCATGATCGTATTCAAGTGTGCAATCCCAATCGCTGCGATTCACATCGATTTCTCGTACATCTACCTGATGGTTCCTTGCATCACGTACCAGATGAGCAATGCTATAGAACCCCATCGGTTGGCTATTGATAATCGAGGCGGCGAACACTGCAGGATGATAATATTTCAGCCATGCTGAGATATACACCAGTAATGCAAAACTGGCTGCATGTGATTCAGGGAATCCGTATTCTCCAAAACCACGAATTTGGTTGAACACCTGTTCGGCGAATTCCTGCGATAATCCCCTGGTAAGCATTCCGGCCACAAGTTTTTCGTGAAACTGATGGATCACACCCGGTCGTCGCCACGCTCCCATTGCCCGACGCAACTGATCTGCTTCACCCGGAGTAAACCCTGCAGCCACAACGGCAAGCCGCATCGCCTGTTCTTGAAACAATGGAACACCAAGTGTTTTTTCTAACACTTGCCGAATCGCATCATTTGGATAAGAAACTGATTCCTGTCCTGACCGCCGCCGCAAATAAGGGTGAACCATATCTCCTTGGATTGGTCCGGGACGAACAATGGCCACTTCCACCACTAAATCATAAAAACATCTCGGTTTAAGTCTGGGCAGCATACTCATTTGCGCCCGACTTTCAATCTGAAACACCCCGACCGTATCTGCGGCACAGATCATGTCATACACGCGACTGTCTTCTTTCGGTACTGTTGCCAGCGTATAGCGTTTTCCTTCATGTGTTTCGAGCATGGTGAAGCATTTTCGAATCGCTGAAAGCATTCCCAGCGATAGACAATCCACTTTAAGAATTCCAAGTTCATCCAGATCATCTTTATTCCACTGGATCACCGTTCGACCCGGCATAGCAGCATTTTCGATGGGTACTAACTCATCCAGAGGCCCGCGAGTCATGACCATGCCTCCCACGTGCTGAGAAAGATGTCGGGGAAATCCTATCAGGGTATGCACTAAATCATAAAACCGCTTGCCTGCACCACCCTCCGGATCTAACCCAACCTCCCGACAACGCTGGTCAAAGTCAGTGTCATGCCTGCGACCGTCAATATTTTTAGCCAACTGCTCGATCAGTTCATTACCAAATCCGAGAGCCTTCGCTACCTCCCGAATGGCCGACCTCATTCGATAACAGCTAACCACAGCTGTCATTCCTGTACGGTGGCGTCCATATTTCTCGTAAAGATACTGCAATACTTCCTCTCGACGCTCATGCTCAAAATCAACGTCGATATCAGGAGCCTCATCGCGTTCCCGACTAATAAAGCGTTCAAATAACACATCGGTTGTTTCCGGATCGACCGAGGTAACTCCTAAACAGAAACAGACAGCCGAGTTTGCAGCAGAACCACGTCCCTGACACAAAATAGATCGACTTCGGGCAAACTGCACCATGTCCCAGACTGTCAGGAAATATGCTTCGTATTGCAGCTGCTCAATTAACTCCAGTTCATGTTTAAGTAACTGTTGCACTTTACGGCTAATACCACGGGGATATCGAGCATGTGCACCAAGCCAGGTTTGTTGACGCAGGTGCTGCATCGGCGTGATACTGCGCGGTGCAAGCTCTTCGGGATATTCGTATTTCAGCTCGCTCAATGAAAATTGACACCGCCGAACAACTTCCTGTGTCCGTTTAACAGCATCTGGTATCAGTCGGTAAACATCATTAATTTCTTCGCGAGAGCGAAGATGTCGTTGAAAATTTGCAAACTGCCACTGCCCGATTTCCTGTACCGATTTACCATGGGCGATGGCCGTCAGTACTTCCTGCAGTGCCGAGCGAGATGGATCATGGTAATGAACATCACCGGAAGCAATTAGCGGTATTCCACTCTGTTCTGACAATTCCGAGAGCTGCCAAATCTGATGATCATCATCAGCACTACGATGTACTTCGGCGAGCAGGTAAACAGATTCTCCTATGATGTCCCGATACGACTCCAGTCGTTCGGCTGTGACAAGGCTGGCCCGATGTGCCAGTCGGAATTGATCTCGACTTTGTTCTTCATGCTCTGGACTCCAGTAGGGAATAATTCCCACCATCAATCGTTCGCCGTAAGTTTTTAGATCCTTGAGCCATAGTTCACACTCACCTTTGTCCGATCGCCGTCGTCCTTCAGTGAGCATGCGACACAAGCCTGCATAAGCAATTCGATCCGGCACCCAAACGACACAAGGCGGCGCATCCTGAAATACCAACTCAGCTCCGACAATTAACCTGATGTCGTGATCTCTGGCAGCGCCATGGGCACGTACGATACCAGCTAACGTGTTGCGATCGGTAATTGCCACAGCCGTGTAACCCAACCTCGCAGCACGTTCAATGAGTTCATGCGCATGCGATGCACCTTGCAGGAACGAGAAATTAGATTTGCAGTGCAGCTCAGCGTACATGGTCAGAAGTCACATAGGTCGGAGGCTGTTCATCAGAAGTCATCAACTCGGCCGGCGAATTGCCAAAGCTTGTACAAGCAACAGCAGTAAGCCGAATGACGCATGACTTGTAACTAGAACACTCCCTGTAGCATCCATTGTTGACGAGGGATCTGTCGGTAAACCCAAAAACGACCACCTCGTGTTGTTTCCAAACGATAATATTCACGCCGATCCACACGGCCGTACCACCATCCTGTTTCAATACGTTCCGGCCCCCAGTAACGAGCCACTTCGTACCAATTGCCCTGATAGTAAAATCGAATCGGTGGCTTCCCCGGACCGGAAACCTCCACATTCAATGGTGTCGGCTCACTCCATAGCCACAAAGGGCGTACGCTGGCGTGAAGTGTTTGTGCAAGCGAGCTATTACTGT
>CEQQ01144430.1_pt1 | contig 13917 bp, 4 predicted proteins | sample 531041 | NCBI WGS metagenome assembly CEQQ01 (sample SAMEA2621222, study PRJEB7988) | marine metagenome | biome: marine biome (ENVO:00000447); feature: deep chlorophyll maximum layer (ENVO:xxxxxxxx); material: "saline water (ENVO:00002010), including plankton (ENVO:xxxxxxxx)" | depth 150 m | reverse complement strand
CATGCTCGAGAAAAACTAGCACCGCTAATCAACGGCCCCAAGAAACTGATTGCAACGAGCATGGGTGGTAGAAGTGCTGCAAACGAAGTAATTTCAGAAGGATTAGCAGGCGACGTGCTTTCTGAGCACGCTGTCGTTCAAGAAACGGCTTTACTAGAAGAAGCATGGATGAGAATCTCAACGAATGGACCGGTTGCATATGGTGAAGAAATGATTGCTAAGGCTTTGGAAGAGGGAGCGATTGAGACTTTGCTTATCAGTGCAGATTTGGTTAGAGAATCAAAATGGGAATCAATAGTATCTTCCTTGGATGAAATTGGCGCCAAACTCGTTCAATGTTCAACCGACCATGATGCTGGAGAACAGTTACTTGGCATGGGCGGTGTTGTTGCATTACTCAGGTTTAGGGTGTGAATATGTACAGTATGTGGTTCCACCAAATCAAAGGCGATCTTCGCCAAGAGATGAAAGGATTACGATGGCTATTGATTCGTGAACAAGACTTGCCAAATGCTACATCTGCCTGGATGTTTGCTGAACTTGATGGCACCCTAATCGGAATCGACCACCGTGGTTCTGAATTCAAATCGGGAATCCATAATCGTGCAATACATCTGCTATTGGTGGACGAGGACAACGGTATAACAGGAATTACAAAGGTCGTAACTGAAGGCGAACTTGAGGACTATTTGTGGTAATCAAGCGAACGGAATCGACACAGATTTGTGAGTACCCAAATTGACAACAGTCAGCATACAAGGCTTGGGTTGGAATCCAAGCATCCTCTGATAAGAAGTCTGATCTTGCCATGTTGATGAACAAACAAGAGTTGTTCCTCTAAAATCAAGACAGGCGTGCCCATGAACGTGACCAGTAACGAAAATATCCGGAACTTCTCGGATGACAAGCCCGTCTTCTGGTTCTGGAGATAGTGGGGTTTTGCCTCCCCATTGAGGGGCAAGGTGCCGTCTCCTCAACATCTGCCTCATAGCCTCTACAGGGTCTCGATAAGTTACAGTACGCAACCCTGCTACGAAATCGTCAATCGATTTGCCATGATATGAGAGAATCCTTACTCCATCAAGGCTAAAATCACAAGGATTGCCAACAAATGTGGTTTTGTTGTAGTCTTGTTGAATATCCGGTTCAAGTGTTGGCTGCGGTTCAGCAGGTCTTACTGCATCGTGATTCCCTGGTAGCATGATACATTCCACCCATTCAGGAAGTAATTCCAACAACTCTGCAAATCTAGAATACTGCCCGTACAGGTCTTTGATTGCTAATTCCTTATCCTGTCCAGGATATATTCCAACACCATCTACACAATCCCCTGACATAACCAGATACTTGATCGTTCGAGCCAATGGGTCTGTATTGAACCACTGAACCATCTTATGCCACTGTGCTTCAAGGAAGGTCTTACTTCCAACGTGAATATCAGAAAGGAAGGCAACTGATACTCCCTGTTCAGCGAACTTTTTCTCATGATTGTTTTGCATTGGAAAATGTAAATCATCAACATAGAACATATCTCCATTCTGCGAGAATGTTCCTGAAACACCAACTACATCATCAGGCATTAGTCCTGCTTCGATAACTTGGGCATGCTCGATTACCCTGTCATCCCCTTTACGATTCATGAGCAGGCAATTCATTTCACCACTTTTATCCTCGATTCCGAACATTAGATGACCGTTTTTTGTATGCCTTGGTTCATTCACAAGACCAATTGCAACCGCAAGGTTTTCTCGTCCTTGGAATCTGCTTTTCTCCGCTTGAAGACGAGCGATTTCCATTGGTCTACGAGGTAGGTTTGAATTAGCTATAATCAACTTCCGCAGCCGTTCTAATCGGTCATTGAAAGCATCATTAATGTCACCCATTTTACCTTCAGTTGTACTGTTTCCAGTAATATCATAGTGAACTTCGATGTCGAACATTGCATCGATTGCATCCATAGGGAAATCTTCTCTTCTCCAATCTGGCATATTGTTGCGCATACTGATTTGCTCAGTTTGAGGTGCAGCGATTGGAGCGATTACTCGCCCCGGATTTGATGGAATCATATCTGGTGTTAACTTACCTTTTACACCCTTCGCGCTTAGATTTGCAATTAACCCGATTGGATCATCATGCTGTTCTAACTTCTCCTTAGTTCCGCGTGAGACGATTAATCCCGCACCCATAAGATGCTGGAAAATCTCGCCCCAACTAACCGCCATGCTGTCAAGACAGAATCGGATGTTCTTGAGGTGTTCGGAAAGATTGACTTAAAATCAATATTTCATTCGTTTTCCCATGACACATCTGTATCATCGCCAATCGCCTTTCCAGGGTCTTGCCAAGACTCGTCTTGCCATGGCGCCTCCGCAGAAGCTTCTGCTGCTTTGCGTGCTTTTTCTGCATCTGATTTAGCACTCTTAACCGCTGCTTCTGCCGCTGCTTTCTCTTTCTCAGCGATAGCATCTTTTTGCCTGACTTTTGCCTTATCCCAACAATCAATCGCTGTCTTTAGAGCAAAATGGACGAAGGATACTTTGTTTTCAAATCTAGTTCCTCCCATTTGTACAGACTCAGCATTAGCCCAATGAGCTGAAGCAATTCCAACATAGACCAAACCTACAGGTTTCTTGGAATTAGGTGCGACTGGACCGGCGATTCCTGTAATTGAAATCGCTAAATCCGCTCCAGATTTATTTCTGGCGCCTTCAGCCATCTGAATCGCTACCTGTGCGTTTACTGCACCTTTAGATTCCAATAATTCTCTTTGAACCTCTAATTCATTGATTTTCGAATCATATGAATAGCAAACCCAACTCTGTTCAAACCAATCACTAGCGCCAGAAATGTCAGTCAAGGTACTAGCCAAAAGGCCACCAGTACAAGACTCAGCGATAGTTATTGTTGCATTTACTTGCTTCAGACGGCGCACCAGGCGGGCCGCTAATGCTTGGACTTCCTCATCCATTGGTACGATACGGGAGCCTATCCTTCTTGAATGTACAGGGGTATCATTCAAAAAGAGGCGGCACTAGGGAGGGCTGGGCCCGTGGTCTAGCGGTTATGACACCTCGCTTACACCGAGTTGATCGTGGGTTCGATTCCCACCGGGCCCACCACAATTCGCTACACTCATTGTGGCTTGCCCATCGGCTTTCAGCCCGCAGGTCCCACCTTGCTTCTTACACCATAGCGTAAGCCCTGTTTCAAAAGTGACTCAATTGTTGTAATCAATCAATATTGAACTATCACAATCCAAGATACGGACGTAGGTCATTAAGATCTTTTGAATTAATTACAGTTATACCTGCTTCAGCAAATGCTGCTTTTGCGGCTTCTCTCTGGGGGTTAAACCCGATAAATGTAGAATCTTCAACTATCATAGACAGATCCATGCTTGAATCTCCAACTGAGACTAGGCGGTTTGGTGGGCAATCCAAAATTTCCAACAATCGCTGGATGGAGGAGTGCTTCTGCTTGGAAGGTACTCTTACTATTCCTTCATCCAACATCCATCCTTCTTCATCAAATTGGAATCCATTTGCTATCCAATCATCTGCTTTGACTAAAGCCGCTATCGATTGGACATACAAATCAACACCTGCAGAAACTATTGCGACATGAATTCCTTCTGCCTTCAAATCAGCAACCAGTTCTTTAGCACCTTTCATCAATTTGCATCCCGAATAAGCTCTGAAGATATCGTCACGATGAATCTTAGGAGATTTCTCCTTCCATAGAGCAATGTCTGCTGCCATGAATTCATCGTCAGTCAATTCACCAGCCATGAATTTCTGTAACAGATCTTTGGAATCTGTACCAAAGTGATCATGAATTGTTTTCCAAGAGGAGATTGAATCTGCTAACACTCCATCACAATCGAATGCTACACAAAGTGGTTTGTCCATTATGCCCCCCCATGTAATGGGTCGTGGCTATCGCTATTGGACTTGTTGAAAATAAAAGAAGAAAGAAGGTTACAGAGGGGAGGGCCCCAGGACCGAAGTCCTGGGGCCACACTCCTTTGTGGGGCATCCCCCACTCTCTGTTGAGAGTGGGTATTTTTTCTACAACTCTAGAGACACCTCATCCCCCTCGAAAGGAGGATGAGATGTACTCAAGTTCAACCGTCTCAAAGGCTGGTCCAAGTTCTTAGAACTGCACCTGCACCAGAGTTTGGTACATAGCTGACCGAGACATAGACGTTTGTCAACAAGTTGCCATCTTCATCAACAGTCTTGATGTAGATAGTGTCGCCTGTATCGAAACTAGACTTGGTCGCACCGCCTTCAGATCCAACAGAGTCGGTGAAAGTCACCATGCTGTCGGAGTTACCCGGATAGAATCCGTAAACGGTTGGGTCTGCTAAGTTGTACTGCTCTCTGACAGTCTCTCCACCTTCAGCAGTGTACTCGTAGGTCACTTCAATAGCCTGTGTAGCTAATTCGACTTGACTTCCAGTCACTGTAATTCTGTGGAAAGAATCGTCACCGCCAGCTGCTTGGCTCGAATCGACATCGAATGACATTCGAGGAACACCCTTAGCAGACGTATCTGCTAGACTGGATGCCCAAACATAGATCACACCAGATAGAACCACTGTAATCGCAACCATTAGGATGGTAGCGATAACTGGGCTCACCGCTTGCTCATCGTCTTCTAGAATCATCTCTTCTAGAGATTCTTCTTCTTCGTCACGGCGGCTCTGTAGAACCAGAGCACTGACGAATAGACCAGCAGCGCTGATAGCAATCATTGATGGTGCGAACGATGGGACGTCTGCTGTTCCAATCAAGCGTACTACTGTTGGGATGGATTGGTTAGAACCTAGAGTGGTCTTACCGAAGGTACGAGGCTGAGCACAGTCTGAACCTTCTCCCATTGTAGTCATTAGGTTGTTACACCAGTCTTGATCTTCTAGCATTGGTCGGCGCTTGTTCTCTAGAGTGACTGGAGATGGGTTACCATCTTCGTCAACACTTGAGCTTCCAACTTCACCAGGACAACTCCATGCTTCTCCTTGCTCACCGTTGCTGTCAACACATGCGTGTGCGAATGGGAACGCATAGCCGAAGTAGCGGTCTTCTGGAGACGCTGTCATGTCACAGTTCTCGTCAACACAAGTTAGAACATCTACTTCTACCCAAATCTTGGTGCTTGTAGAAGTGATGTAGACATAGTCCTTGACATCTACTGTGTCACCATATGCTGGTGGAGTTATGTATTGTGTACCTAGGTTCACATATCCTTCAGCAGTTGGATCATCGTCGTTGTATCCATCGCTGTAGAATGTAACTTCCAGCATGTGGTCGTAGTTGTAAGGTCCTTCATCTCCACCGTGACCAATGGTTACAGTTGTTGGAACCATTGTCTTAGGCATGATGTTCGAAACTTCGTTGTAGTCGAATCCTGATACTGTCTCTAGGAAGTAGTCAGGTACGTTCTCAGCAACATTGTCAACACGGACATACAATGTTACACTGTCTTCGCCTTGCTGATAGTTAGCAGTGCTCATTCCATAGTTAGGGATGTAACTTGGCGCAGTTGCAGTGTCATGTAGGTACAGTGTGATTGGACAGAACTCACCAGATAGAGGATTCTTCTGGTGGATACCACCGTTGTTCAGGTAGTCAACTTCCCACTCTGGAGCGTTGGTTGTAGCATCCTTGATTAGATCGAAGGAGATATCATCGCCAGAGATTGTTGCAGAGAAGTAGTTCTCATAATCACATGTGTCAGACTTAACAATGGTCCATGTCAGATCTGCATCTTCGTGGTCATTGTCGTGCTTCATTGCTGATAGGTCGTAGGTCAAGTTGTCGACGCTCTCATCGTCCTCAGTTAGAGTAACCTTCCATGGGAAGTTTGGAACTTCTCCATTTCCGTCAGAGATAACGACTCCTGCTTGGCGATCCCAATCTAGAACTTCAGGTGCATCGTTTACAGGGGTAACTGAGAAGTTAACCTCGTATGGTGTTGCATCTGTGTTCTCTCCAACCCATCCGTATGCTAGACAGATGTCTTCTGTCATTCCAGAAGGCACACCTGGTGCTAGATATTCAGGGACGAAGGAAGCAAGTCCTAGGTACAGGTTGTAACATCCGGTTACAGTCATAGGACCGTATACTGGGTGTACAACATCGTAATTGATCAACCATGTGTAGGAAACACAGCTCGCCTTGACGTCTGTTGTGCGTCCTAGGTATGCGTTCTGACAGTATCCACCGTCATCATTCAGAGTTAGGACGATAGTACACTCGCCACCAAGTTCGTTAATTGCGTTCTCAGTGATGGTCAACTCGTTGTTGACTACAGACACACTGTATGCAGGACATGGGTCGTATCCACCGGTTGTTGTGTAACCGTTAGGGAATACTTCATCCCATGTTGTGTCGAATGTAGTGACATCAACACCGTAAGCAACGCTCCAGAAGTCTGTGTAGTTAACTGCGTTGTAAACAACTGCGTTAGCATCGATTGTACTGTCACAACCATCATCGGAACGAACTGCTGTAACCTTGTTACCGCTGGAGTCCATGTATTCTTGATACCATACAGATCCACAGCCATTCTGTGCTAGTAGGTATGTCAACAATGGAACATCGTTCAGTGTTGGTAGTGTGTAAGAACCGTTAGCGTTAGCGTCAGCCCATGCCAATGGATCTCCAGTCATTGCAATGTCCTGGAATCCACCGTTAGCAGTTACTGCAGCACCAGCTTCAGCGAATAGTGCGGAAACACTACTGAACTTCTTCTGTACCCAGTATGGCTCGACTGTTACTTCTTCAGCCTTGATTGAAGCGCCCCATGTGTATTGCTGAGGCTGCTCGTTAGCCATATCGTTGCTTGCCATGTCGATTACATAGGAACCGGTTGCGTTAGCAGCAGATCCTAGGACCTTGCTTACACTTCCAAATCCTTCGTCCAAGACGTTCAGGTTACCTGCACCGTCATCAGCGAATACTGGCATACAATCTGTGCGCTCAGAGTTACAGATGATTGGTGCGTCGTTGACGTTAATCACAGTGAATGTGATTGTTGCACTGTCTGTCAATCCGTGACTGTCCTCGACACCGAAGTGGAACACATAGGAACCGAACTGATCGTTGTCAGGGGTCATTGTCATGGTCTGGCCAGATAGACCGCTGTCAAGTAGCATGCTTGGGCTCTTTGAAGGGTCTGCGTCGTCAGCAACGGTCCAGGTTAGAGTTGCCTCATCATCCTGAACATCGTCTGCCTTGTCGGTCAGAGTTAGTGTGTATGCACCGCTGTCTTCGTTAACGGTGATGTCAACTAGGTTCTCGATAACTGGACATGCACGTAGGATGTCAATTACTTCATTGACATTTGTGCTCATGTCTACATCATTCAGAGTACCCCAATCTTCTGCACACGGTGCATCTACCTTAGCGGAGATGTCGTATGTCTTTGCATCAGTTGGTGTGTTAGAACCAACGTAACTGCGGTAGATTAGCAAGTGGTTGGTTAGATCGCCACCATCTGCAAGGTCACTGTGTCCCATTAGAAGAGTTAGTTCTTCGTTGAAGGTCTGGCCGACTGCGCCAGTAGCTACAGTCTGGTCAGGGTGAACAGATGATACTGCACCAGTTGATTCATCTTGGATGATTGCAATTACTCTTACAGTGGATGTTGGCTGACCGATACAATCCCATGGAATTGAGATTTCAGTATCAGTGTCACCAGAGTGTCCGATGTAAGACGATAGTGCACCACAAGATGATGTTACGTCAGACCAGCCTGTAAATCCGTTGACCTTCAGACCAGAGTTTCCGTTACCACCATCTTCTGCCCAGAAGACATAGTCTGCTGCGAATGGCAGAGCGTGGGAAACATACCAGCTTTGTCCGGTTGTGTCTCCACCAGTGCTCGAATCGATGTAGATTTGCAAGTCAGCAGATCCCATGTCGACACCAGTCAATGCAAGGTACAAGTTGTTAGCATCCCATGTAGCAAGGAAGTCCTCGCCCATGCCATCGCTAGACATTACTCCAGGCATTGCATCGTCAGACGGGTTCTTGGTGTTACCAAACCACTCGTCTGTGTCACCATCAGCAGTCATGTAAGGCGCACGGTAAGCAGGTGAAACGTATGCTGCTTGAGCACCGTCTGTAGACTTGATTAGCAATCCAACATCTGAAGCAGAGCCACCCTTGTGGGTGATATCTAGGTTCAGTAGGTTACCCTCGTGAATTACTGCTGTAGAGTCTACAACCAACTTGGATGCGTCTACTGTGTTTCCGACAGATGTTACTGTTACGTAGGAACCAGCGTTGATTTGGGTTGTTGAGTCAGCCCATGTGACGTTCTCAACAGATCCTTCTGCTCCACCATCTGCCATCAATGCAGTTGTTGCGTCAGAATCTCCACCGTTCCAGCGGAAGTCCACTGCATCTGTGTTCAATCCATACTGACCGGAAGTATCCATGTCAGTAGCATCGAATGTAGATGTACCAGTTACATACATTGCAGAACCTGTGCTTCCAGCAGTTAGCTTAGCACCGTTGACTACAACGTCTGTATCTTCAGCGTATGCACCGTAATCTCCACCAGAGAGAATCGAATCTCCGGATAGAGTCATAGTACCACCGAATTGCTCGATAGCAGTACTGAATCCGGAAACAGATGTTCCATCTAGTGTGATGTCATCATTTGTACCAACTACGTTTACACCGACAGATGCGAATCCACCGCTGCTACCAGTTGTTACGACAACAGATCCATACATCCAGCTGTGTACACCACAGTGGTAATCATAGGTACCCGCAGTTGCGAAGGTCTTGACGTAGGTTGAACCTAGGTTCATTGTTCCGCCAGATCCCCATGAAGAGTCGTTTGCAACTACACTGTGAGCTTCACCTTGTCCACTGTTGTTGTAGTACTGGTTAGCTCTCCAGCGAACTGTGTCGCCTTCTTTGATGTTCACTGTTCCAGGAGAGAATGCGTTAGCATTGACTTGAACTGTGTGAACAGTTCCGCCGCTTCCGCCAATTGCTTCTAGAGTAGAACCACTGTCTACCAAGTCACAACCATCGGTTACGAGTGCGTTCTCCATGATGCTAATGCTGTTTCCACCAGTGTTTACTACTGATGAACCACAGTCTTCAGCCCAGATACCGATTGCAGCTGGTGCAGTACGACCTGGGGTCTGAGAGATGTCGTTGTTGGTTACATTAGCATTGTATCCATACTGTACACCATCGATTAGAATTCCACCGTCTGCGTCGACTAGTGTGTTTCCATCAATTACACCGTATCCGTCCTTGACATAGATACCAGCCTTGGATGAATCTCCACCACCATTGATGATGTTATCCTTAATGTTCCAATCTAGCGCTCCACGCATGTAGATCGCTTCTTCTGCATTAGAGAAAGTGTTACCTTCGATTGTCAAATCCGTAGTGGTTCTATCCTGTGTGTAGATACCATATGAAGGGCTTGAAGAACCTGAGAAGGTGTTATCTCTAATCTCTACACCGTCTGAGTAAGAGTTCAGAGAGAACCAAATATCTAGTGATTCGGTTCCAATGAATTCGTTACCAGCGATGACAGCGTCGTCAGCACCCCAATACGATTGGTTGTGGTAGTAAGAGAATCCTGTTCTTGTAAGGAAAACACCTACACCACAGTTCTTCATGACGTTGTTCAAGATAGTAGTGTTTGCACCACCAGCGTTCAGACACATATCCTGGTAAGCAATAGAAGTCTGCTGACCAGTTTGTCTAAAGTGGGTGAATGTGTTATTTTGGATGTTGAAGAAATCAGCTTCCCACACATAGTTACCCCAGTAAGACTTGTATCCGAATGTGGTGACGATTGTTGCCAATCCAGAGATTGTTGAATTCTGGATATCTGGTACAACATCGTTCCATCCATTGTATCCAATCTTGACACCTTGAGCGTCACCATTGTCTAGACCCAATGCAACCCACTCGGAGTTGTGAGACCACATTCTTGCACCATATGGTGATGTGGACCAAACCTGAGCAGCGTCTTGAGAGTTGTAAGAACCGGTCGCTAGGATAGTAGAACTATTCCATGAGTTATCGGTATTACCATCGATATAGACATAACCTGCATCCAACATGATTACCTTGTTATCCAAATTCTGTGGTACAGCACCGTAATATCCGTACTCTACCAATCCAGAGGAATAGGTTCTTCCGTTAGGGTTAGATGTTGACAATCCAGGACAGTTCTGTATGTATGTGAACGAACTTGAACTGTAACTGTAACAAATGCGCACATCTACAGAGTTAGTCAAAGCCATAGCGTAGGTATTACCAGACTGGTCGGCTAGAGTCAAACTGTCCATTGCGTATCGGAAGTCACCAGCGTTGTTTGTTGCACTGTTGTAGAAGTAACTACCAACCTTTGCTACTGTAACTGCTTCGTAACCTGAAGTACTCAATTGATTGAATCCTGTCAAGTCAACAGTCTGGGTGATAAAGGTCATACCTGCTGCATCTCCGTTAGAATCTGTAACTGCAGATCCTGTTGCTTCACCATCGCCATTCTTCAGTATGACGTTTGCTCCAACAACCGGGTTTGAGTCAGCAGTAACTGTGACATCCAATTGACGCATTCTCTGGAAGACACCTGCTCCTGTAACTTGTACAGTAGTAGCATCTACGGTTCCCTCAATGAATTCCATTGTGGAAGAACCAGAGATTACTGCATCCTTGTTGTTTCCAAAGGTGCTGTCAATAAAGGTTAACGTTCCTGTACCTGCAGTCTCGACACCTACGGCGTTTGTAGCCAAGGTCAGTCCATTCCAAGTAATATCTTGAGATGTAGCTGAAGCGAACTTAATACCCGCTCCTGCTGAACTTGCAATTGTTCCAGACAATTCGCCTCTTAGGTCCTTTACATAGTAAACACCAGCAGAGGAAGTTCCTGAGATATCGACGTTTTCGAAGTCAGCCATACCGGATGCTCCAGCAGATGCTAGAATACCGTAGGTACCGCCTGCAACAGTCAATCCAGTAACAGAAGTTGATGTTGAACCAACAACTGCTAATCCAGCGTCGTTTGGTGAGTTGACTGTTACATCATTGAAAGTCGCAGCTGCGTAATTTCCACCAATCTCGACACCGTTGTCTGCGCCTGTGATTGTACCGCTATCAAAGGAAGGTACACCAGATTCTCTGATGAATTCTCCCAAGTCAGACGGATCATCACCGACTCTTGCGACAAACTCTAGTCTGTCTTGATAGTTGTCAGCACGGTTGTGGAATACATCGATGTACATCTTCATTCCAGTAACGTTGTTTAATCCTGACAAATCAACTATCGGCATTGTTAGTCGAGAAGCATCTCCAGGAGATGTTCTGTAACTGTATGCGTAGTCAAGACAGATGTTGTAGTAGCCAGACAATCCTTCAGGAGGTGCGTTGCTACCCCATTGCCATGATGGGCTGTAGTAGCCCCAGTAATGGATTGGGTATGCATCATTGCTAGATTCCTCGTAAGAGGTCCAGTCAAATCCAGTAGGCTTGTTGTAGTTGTAGTTCCAGTAGTTAGGGTTGTAACTGTAACCGTAACTGTTACAATGCCAAGATGGGACACCACTAGCTCCACCTAGGGCGCCGTCGTAGTATCCATCAGTAGTTGAACTAGTGACGTTCCAAGAGTTTCCTGCATTGTCAGTCAATTCTACATTCAATCTATCGGTGATCATGTAGTACTTGGAAGTAGCCCAGTTGTATGTTGGGTGTGCGTTTCCTCCTCCGTAGACGGAGTTGTATCCAAGTTGGACGTAGTCTCCTTCACTCAAGAAAGTAGACAAGTCGATAGCGTAGGTTTGCCAACCACTCTGTCCAGATAGCAATGTGCTTCTGTAAACTGTAGGTAGGCTCATACCACCGTACACATCTACACCGACATCGTTGTCAGTCAATGTGAATCCATTGATTGTAGGTGCTGCATTGTAGGAGTACATACCAACTGCAGCATTCTTGACAACAATGTTGTCTACAGCTGCACCGGTCGTCTCAAACATAATTCCAATACCGGTTTGTCCGGAGTTTTGGATTGTTGAGTCATCCCAATCTAGAGTTCCACCGTTAACGTATAGTGTTGCTTCGTTTGCAGCAGCACCAGTGTTTCCGTAGATCATTGCTGAGTTAGCAACAGTCATGGTTCCAGAATCTAAGTTGATTCCACCAGCGACATCACGGATTATACCACCGTCAAGCATTAGGCTTCCACCATCAATATCCAAGTCAAGTGGATAAGTGCTGGATGAAGCAGCAAGAGTACCGGTTGATGTAGAGATTTGCTCTAGCATTAGAGAACCACCGTTAGAGATAGTCAACTTTGGACTGTTCGTAGCATCAGAAGATACCTTGAACACATTTCTCATTACAATGTTACAATCGTCGATGTTCAAATCGCCAGTCATTGTGACCTTACCTTCCCAAGTGAAGGTGTTGGTTCCGCCTGAAGAGACTGAGCCATCATAACCTAGCATTGCTTCGGTATTTGTCATCAAGTAAGCACAGTCCATGTTTGTACCGTTTAGGGTAACAGGGGCTGGCTCAAGACGTAGTTCGATAGAGTCACCGACGCCAAAGCTTCCTGGGTACCAGGAATCAGTGGTCATTGTCTCGTTCTGTCCAGATGGTCCGAATGCCACTAGATTGTGGTCAGTGTATGAGTCACCTGCGTCGTTCTCAGTTAGAACCCAAACGCTTGTTTCTCCATTCACACCTGCGGTCTTGTGTGTTCCGACAGTGAACAGAGCTGAACCAGCGTCGACAGTTGTTGCTTGAACAGTGTGATCTGCCTTGTAATCCTTGACTCCGGATGGGAGTAACTTGTACACTCTGACAGTTGCCAATCCACCGAAGTAGATTGCACCAGATGAACTGGATGAAACATCACAATCGCTTGCACTACTACAATCTGTAGAAGTACCGGATGAGTCAATCTGCGCTACATCGATTAAGACGATTCTTCCATTGGTGGAAGCCTTAGACATCTTGTCGTAACTTGACGGCATTGTGATGTCTCCTTCTCCGATTGTAATCTTAGAGTTACGAGCGTAGATAGCGTTCATTGTTCCAGTGTATGTTGCATCAACATCGGATAGAATGATGTTGTTAGGTGATGCAGAGTTCGAACAAGAACCTGCAATATAGTCAGAAGAGACTGTGTCTGCAACTACAGTGTAACCACATCCAGAGACAGAGATTCCATCAGTGTCCCAGTTTGCACCCTTGATTCCATCGCTGCTCGGTGAGTTACCCATTATGGATAGTGCGCCGACAGTTAGGTCGTCAATTGTTGGAGCGAATCTGGTCATTGTCAAATCGCCTGCAGTTAAGTCGCTGATAGAAGCGCTTTGTCCAGATGGACCTGCTGCGGTTGATGAAGTACCACCAGGTGCGATTGCAACATTTGCACTTCCCCAATCTACCATCTCCATCTCGATAGAGTCTAGAGATTCGATGGAAGCATCAGAATATCCTGAAGCATCCATGTTGTAGACGTATAGGGTAGATCCAGTTCCTGAACCTGCTGCACCAAGTACGGTACCGCTTTGTCCAGAAGTGGATGTTGCAGTTAGGTTGCTAATCCAGACATTTGTGAAGTCCACATCAACTAAGTTGACTAGAGAGTCTTCGATGTCAATGTTCTCCATGATTAGAGAACCGGATGTACTACCTGGGTAGTTGATGACTGCGCCACCCCAGCTGTTACCACCAGAGTTACAATCAGTCATTTCACCGTCGCGTAGAGTTACTTCAGAGTTTTCTGCTAGGTCGAAACATGCACCAGATGCATCGTTAACCTCGAAGTCAGACATTGTCATAACAGTGCCTTGACCTGAGCCGTGCTTGAATGCAGTACCGACATTGCTGAAGGTTACGTGATCCATAGTGAAGTTACCAACAT